>JGI24539J26755_10000873_pt1 | contig 14133 bp, 12 predicted proteins | sample NorSeaMetagenome_2_FD_26755 | JGI IMG/M metagenome (IMG submission 26755) | reverse complement strand
ATTACCAAATTCAATTTCACGAATTCTAATATTATCAAGAATATTTTGTGAAATAACTTCGAATCTTATTTTTTTTAATTTATTCATTTAATTATATAAAGGAATAAAAGTTATATTTATATATAAAAAATGCGCAATTATTATGATATAATAGGAAATGAAGTAATTAATAATAAAAATATTAAATCTAATTTAAAAGAATCAACTACAAATAAATATTTTGCTTTATATTTTAGTGCAAAATGGTGTGGACCATGTCGGAAATTCACACCTATATTGATTGATTTTTATAATGATAATAGTAATTTTGAAGTAATCTTTGTATCACTTGATAAAGATATAAATGAATTCAATGAATATTTTTCAAAAATGCCATGGAAATCATTACCATATAATATTAATAAATCAGAAGAATTATCAAATTTTTTTAGTGTTGAAGGTATACCATCGTTAGTATTGGTAGATAACGAAGGAAATATAATAACAAAAGATGGTAAAGAATTAGTACAAAAAAATGATGTGTTAAAATTAGTAGTAAATAAAAATTATAATTTTTTATTAATACAAAAAGTGAATGAATTAATAAAAGGTCAAGGTGATGATACAATATCAGAAGATGATGTTAAAAATATATTAAATTTATTAGATAATAAAAAGATGACAAATATTGATTACAAAACAATATTGTATATTTTACATAATTATAAGTTTACAGATAATGCAATTAATTTATTTTTAACAAAATTAGAATAAATTTAATAATGTGTTTTATCAATATTATTTTTCCAATTTTCGAATGTTTGATAAGCATTTGTATTTTGAATTTTAATCATTTCAATTTTTCGATCTTGAATATTTTTTGATATTTCATCATAAATTATTTGATCATCAAAATCTATTGACGCTGCATCTTGTCTAGTATTTGCATAATATACAGTATTAATTCTAGACCAATAAATAGCAGATAAACACATAGGACATGGTTCACAACTTGTATATAAAACACAGTCATTTAAATTAAAAGTGTTTAATTCTTTGCATGCATTTCTAATAGCAACAATTTCTGCATGCGCGGTTGGATCATTATCAACAGTTACTTTATTGCAACCATTTGATATAATTACATTATCTTTTGTAATTATAGCACCAAATGGTCCACCGTTACTATTATTAGAATTTTCAATGGCTTTATTCATAAAAAAAGTATTTATTTTATTATTTTTATATTTATGATATTCATTTACAAACTCGCTCATTATTAATAATATAATGAATATTATTTTTAAATAAATAATACAAATTTTTTTTATTTATATTAGTATAAATAATAGAATGGATATAGAAGTTAAACCAAATAAATGGACAACAGAAAATAGAGTTGGATTTGCAAGTGATATATACAAAACATTTAATCGTAGTAATTATCCAAATAAAGAAAAAAAAGAAAAATGTAAATGTGTCGAAGACGAATGTGATATTGATGTGAAAACGATACAATTATTTCCACATCAAAGAATATTAAAAGATTTTTTACAATTTGATAGTCCATATAGAGGTGTTTTAGCTTATCACGAATTAGGTTCAGGTAAATCCGCGGCATCAATAGCTGCAGCAGAAGGATTTATTGAAAAAAAGAATATATATGTATTGACACCAGCATCATTAGCAAAAAATTATGAAAACGAATTATTAAAAATTTCAACATTGGGACTAAATATGAAAAAATCTTGGAGTCAGTTAAAGATTAAGGGATTGGGTAAATCAAAAGATTTAATAGATAATTTAAAAAAATATGGAATATTAGATAAATTTATTAAAAAAGATAATATAATATGGATACCATTATACCAAGGTGACATTGATGAAAAAGACGTACAAATTTTAAAAAAAAATATTAGTTATAAAAGTATAAATAAAGAAGATAAACAACGAGTTGAAGAAACAATAATGCATATAATAAAAAACAAATACACATTTATAAGTTATAATGGATTAACACAAAAATTAATAACAGAATTAAATAAAAAAACATTTAATAATTCTTTTGTGATTATAGATGAAATACACAATTTAATTAGCAGAATAGTAAATGGTTCAAAACTAGCTAGAGGTATTTATAATAATTTAATGACTTCTGAAAATTGTAAATTAGTATTATTATCTGGGACACCAATTATAAATAATCCATATGAGATTGCAACATTATTAAATTTAGTAAGAGGTCCAATGACAATGTATAATTATAAATTACTAAGTACATCAAAGGATGGTGATATAGAAATAATAAAAAAAAAATTAAAAGAAACAGAAATAACAAATTATATAGATTATTTATATTATCACGATAAAACAATTTCAATAGCATTATTACCAGAAGGATATATAAGAGATAATAATTCGTATAAAGTTAAAAATCAGAAATGGAAAGAATCTAAAAATAAAGTTTTAGAAAATATAGCAATTGAATTAAACAAAATAAAAGACCTTAAAATAAGTAAAAAAACTTCTGAAAATAATTATTATGCTTTACCAAATACGAAAGATGATTTTGATAAATTATTTATAGATAAAAATGATGAAAATAATCCCAAAATTAAAAATGCCGATTTATTTCAAAGAAGAATAATAGGAGCGATTAGTTATTATAGAACATCTGGAACAGAATTATTTCCAGAATTGCTACCAATAAAAATAAATTTTTTAAATATGACAGAACATCAATTGGGAATTTATGATGAAATTAGAGCAAAAGAAAGAGCAATGGATGAAGCAAATAAATATAAAGGATTTAAAAAAGATGTTTTATCAGATAAGAATTCTGTTTATAGAGCATTTAGTCGTATGGTATGCAATTTTGCATTTCCAACAGAAATAAAAAGATTATTTCCACAAGATATAAGAAAAATATTGAAGAAGGAATTAGATGTTAAAGAAGAAGACGATATTGAAGAAAAAGAAAAAGAAGTAGATATCAAAGGGAAAGTACAATTTGAATATGAAAAGATGATTAATGATGGAATTAGTGAATTGATTAGTGGTAATTATTTAACAAATGAAAATCTTAAAACAAAATATAGTCCAAAATATTTTAAAATGTTAAATGATATAGAATCTTCGCCTGGTTCAGTATTAATATATTCACAATTTAGAACAGTAGAAGGATTAGGTATTTTTACAAAAGTTTTGAATAATAATCAGTATAAAGAGGTTAAAATTATCAAAACTGATTATGGTTATAAATTTGAAAATATTGAAATATTTAACGATAAATATGATAATAAAAGATATATATTATTTAGTAATGACCGTGAAAAAACAAATCAATTAATGAATTTATTTAATGGAGACTATAGTTTACTAAATGAAGAATTATTTAATGAATTACCAGACAGAATGAAGGAAAGTAAATTTCAATTATATGGAAAAATGATAAGAATAATGATGATTACACAATCAGGTGCAGAAGGAATATCATTAAAAAATGTAAGAAGTGTATTAATAACAGAATATTTTTGGAATTCTGTTAGAATTAATCAAGTAATCGGTAGGGCTGTTAGAACTTGTTCTCATGAATTATTACCAAAAGAAGAAAGAAATGTACAAGTTATTGGATATATTATGAAATTAACTAAAGAACAATTAAAAAAAAATTTTACAATTAAAAATTTAGATAAAGGTATTACAACAGACGAACATATATTGCAAATTGCAAAATCAAAAGAAAAATTAATAAATCAATTTTTACAAATGTTAAAATCTGTTTCATTTGATTGTATAATAAATTCTGAACAAAATAAACCATTAGAATCAGGATATAAATGTTATAATTGGCCAATTAATTTAGAAAAAAAAAAATTAGCTTATACAAAAAATATTGAAGATGATTACAAAATATTGAAAAATATGAAATACAAAAAATTAAAAAAGAATAAGGGTAAAGCAGTTATGATTAATAATAAAAAATATGCAATGTTAAATGATAAAATATATGATTATGATAGTTATAAAAATGCTGGTATATTAATAGAAGTAGATATATAAAAATAAAATATTATAAAATTATAATGGAAGCTTTAAATGATTATTGCATTTTTATAACAAAAAAGAGGGAAAAATGTAATTGTAAAATAATATTAAATAAAAAATTTTGTTATAAACATTCAAAATATAATAAACTAGATTTTTTTGATTTATTACATAAAATTTTTTCAAATTTAAGTGATTTGGAGTTAATTAATATTAGTAACATAAATAAAGTATTTAATTATATTACAGATAATAATATTGAAGCAAGAAAAAATATATTTTGCAAAATAATTAATTATTTATATTCTGCGAATGATTTAATTGATATATCAATTAATAATAATATTATTATAAAAAAAAAAAAAAAATCACATTTAATAATAAATATATATTCAATATTGTCAAATACAGAAAATATTGGTAAATTAATTAATATACATGCTTTTAAAAATATTCAAAAAAAAATTAAAAATAATATAATTAATTATAATAATATTGATAATGTTACTCATGAAAATGATCCATTTACATTAGAAAATATAAAAGATATACCAGATGATTTAAAATTTTACTTTAGAGATGAAAAAATATATTGTTTTAATATTAAAGAATTTGAATATTATTTAAGAAATAGTAAAAAAAATCCTTATACAAATAATATTATAAAAGAACATATTATTGATAAATTAAAAAAATATATAATTGCAAAAAATATTGAATTAATAAAAGATAGCGAATATAATTGGAAAAGTATTAATCAAGCTTATACAGATGTTGTATACTATATGGAAAAAATAGGATTTTATAATAATATATTATGGTTTATAGAATTAAATTATATAGATGTGGTTAATTCAATATTATATTATAAAGAATTATCAGTTAGCGAAAATATTGGAAATTTATTTTTTGATAACATATTAGATATACTAAACGAAGACAATTATCATTATGAATTTGCAAAAGTAATTATAAATTTATTTAAAGATGGGAATAATCATTTTATACTATGTTGCAATTTTATAAAAGCATTAGGGAATGTATCTAAAAAATTTGAAAGTAATATTCCAGAATGGTTAAACTCTACTAGATATAATTATTTAAATATAGTAAATAACAATTTTTTAACAATATTATTGAATAATTATGTTAATAATTCAAATGTAATTTATGCAAATATAGGGTATGATAATGATAATGATAATGATAATGATAATGATAATAATAATATTGAAACAACAACATTATATTATTTGATTGATTATATTAATAGAACTACATAAATAAAGTATAGGTATATATTAAGAATGGCAAATGATAAATTATACTATAATTATAAAAAATTAGAAAAAGAATCTATAAATAATAAAACTGATAATTCAAGCAATATTACATATATTCATAAATTTAAAATTTCTTTATATTGTTTTATATTATTTATTTTATTATCAAATAGAAATACTTATAAAATTTTAGATATAATTATAAAAATATTCAGAAAAGATACAAATGATATAATTAACGAAACTGGAGAACCTTTACTTTTCGGCGTTTGTATATCAGGTTTAATATTTGCATTATTAATTTTATTTATATCATAAAATAACCAAAATGTGTAAGAATATTATTAATTTAATATTTTGAATAAATAGATAGATAAAAAATGACAGATATTGTAACTTCTGAATTAATATTGTCAAATAAAATACCTACATTAGAAACCATACAATTAAATAATAAATTATCAAAAGAACAAAAAAAATTATTAAAGAATTACAAAGATAAAAGTCTTATAATTAGTATTTTAGCTAAAAGGTCATATGAATTTTTTTCAACAATACAATCGTTTGTTAATATACCGCTAATATTATCTAGTACAACTCTTGCTATTTTAAATAGCGCATCATTAACGGGTGATGCAATGAAAATACCAAATATTGTAATAAATAGTGTTACTGGATTAACACTTGCGCTAATTAGTAATTTTAAAATAAGTGATAAGGTTAGTATTTTTAAAAATTTAGCAACAAAGATGAATAAATTAAATAATAGAATGGAAGAGGCAATTGCAAATGATAATATAACCGCTGAAAAATTATCATCATTTATAAAAGAATATGAAACATTACAAGATACTTGCGATTTTAGTTTTCCAACAAGTATTAAAAAAAAAATATATGAAAGATATAAAAACAAAGGTTATATATTACCAAATGCACTAATCGGATTTGATGATATTAGTATTGAAGATTTAAATGCGAATAATATGAATGGTTCAAATAATGTTTAATCAATTTATTATAATTTTTTTATAATATTTTTATAAAAATATTCAACTAATGTTTCCCATCTATAATGTGTTAGTATGTTCTTTCTTGCACTTATACCATGTTTCTTTAGTAAATCGCGGTCTGTATAATATTTCATAAATATATCAGCACAATCATCAGGTGAAATTAATTCCGCTTTTCCACCAATACCAACACTTTTATTATCTAAATATATATAACTTTTTGGTTCCATTTTAAAAGAATAATCATCAGACAAAAATTCTATCATACCACCTAAATATGAAGCAACTTGTGGTTTACCAACGCCTAATCCTTCGAATGTACAAAGACCAAAACCTTCCCCGTCAGCAGTATTTAAACCCAAATCACATGCATTATATAATATATTAATATCTCTGTCTGATAATTGCTGAGGATTATCGACCTTTATTATTGTTTTTTTAGCATCTTCCCATGGTATTTCTGAAAATACTATTTCGTTTTGAAATATTTCCATTAAATCCCAATATCCAGTCATTGATGTTCCAATAACTAATTTTAAATTATCTATTTTATTATATTTATTATAACATAATATTAAAAATTTTGCCCATGCAATAATAGAAATATCCCATCGTTTTCTAGGTTGATTTCTATTTAAATTTAATATCATAAAATCATCGTCATTATATTCATAATATAATCTTGCAATATTTTGTGGTATTGGATAATATAAATTGTAGTCAAAACCATGTGGAAAATTATACAATGGTTTTGTTATACCCAGTTTTTTAGCAATTTCTTGCCAATATGATGTAAATGTTATGATACCATCAAAAAAACTATTTAATATCTGTATATATTCCTTTTTTTGATATTTATATACTTGATCCATATACGATATTAATTTAAAATTTTTTTTTTCACCCCAACATTCTTTTACTAAAGTTGATACCAAAGCAGTTGTAATTATTGAATCATTAAAAATTATTACAATGTCTTGTGGATTTTTTTTTAGGTAATTACCTATTTCTTTTTCACCAAATCCATTTCTTTTTGGATTTTCATTCGCAAGAACATCGTGCAATATAACATTATCTAAATCATTCCTAATATTAGAACCACTTGTATTATTAACATTTTGAAATCCATACACCGTTAATTCAATATCATCATAATGTTGTAAGTATTTACATATATAGTATACAACCTTCGAATAGCCATTACTTGTTCCAATTGGATAAGTTCCGCATAACATTATTCTAGTTTTATTATTTTTTGATTTATACCACCATGAATTATTAATAATATCTGAATTATTATTACTTAAATTCTCTCCTCCAACATGAATAGTATTATTAAATATACTCATAATTAATAATTACTAATTATTAACTCTTTATATGATTAAAAAAATTATGTGTTTTAATATATCCATCTAATATTAGATTATCAATATGATTATTATTACATTCACTTTTAATACAATCTTTCTTAATATTTATTAATAACGTATCTGTAATCGGCGAATCATTAATTATTAATAAGTTTTTATTCTCATTATCAATCATATCAAAGAATGCTTTTTTTGATGTATTTAATAATAATAATTCTAATAATCTTTTATTATATTGTATAAAATTAAATTTCTTATTCTTTTCATATACTTTTGTACTATATTCTTTCGATATTTTAATAACTATACCTAGTATATTATCCTTTAATATATTATTGAATATATCAATTGGAAAATTATTTGTAAATAAACCATCTAAATAATATTCACCATCTATCATAATTGGTTTACTTAAGTACGGTATTGACATTGAAGCCGCTGTAGCGTCAAAAATACTAACATTTGGTGTATTATCTGTTGAAAATATAATATTGCTACATTTATTTAAATTTGTAGAACTAACAAAAAAATTTATACCAAATTTTTTTGTTAGTTCTATAAATGTTAAATCCTCCAAATTATATTTATCATTCAAATACTGTTTTAATCTATTAGTATATATATTAAATGAAATAATTCCATTTTTAAAAAAAATATTTGCAAAATTTTTTTTTGTTATTATTAAAGAATTATTACACGATAATTCCTTAATAATTTTTTCCAATTCTTCAATATCAATTCTTAAACAATGTGCCAGTGCAAAAAAAGCACCCATCGAATTACCTGCAATATTTTTAACATCTTTTAATTTTTTTTCAATATATAAATATCTAAAAACACCTAACATGCATACGCCATATAACCCCCCCCCCGATATTACAAGATGTGTATATGTCATTTATAATTCTAAATATTGAATATTATTTATATTATTTTTTTAACTCTTTAAGTTCTTCCAATAAGGGCAATAATGTATCTAATGTTTTTTTCATCCCTTTATTAAGAGAAAGTTCTATTAATAAATCAAGTAAATATATTATAAATATACCAATTAAAATAAATATGGCAATATTTATTAAACTTTTATAAAAAATATTACCTTTATTTACATTTTCATATTTTTCATAAATTTTATTATTATTTATTGGGTTATTTATAATTATTTCATCAAGAGGGTTATTTGTATAATTAAATACATCATTATTTGTATAATTAAATACATCATTATTTGTATTGGTTTTTATATCTATTTTTGGAGGATTATTATTAATATTTTCTGCAAAAATATTAACATTATTATCACTAATTTCAGAATTTTCATTTTTTTTGTTTAAAGAATTATTAAATTCCATCAAATCTTTCTTTGATACTAATACATAATCATCCTTATTATGATTAAAGACATCTTGTGTTTTTAAATTATAATCATAGTTCATTAAAGTTTTTTTATAATCATCATCACATACCTTTTGTATATGTAAATTATTGTTATTAAAATCGCTCAAATTTAAATAATTATCTAAATCTTCGTCATAATACGGTTCGATAGAATCAACCTTATCGTTTCTTATTTTATCATAATTTTCATATAAATTTATTGATGATTTAGCATTAGAATCATTATTATTTTTTGTATTAATTATATTATTTTGATTATTTTGATTATAAGTTTTATTCTCGCTTACCTTTCTATCTTTTAAAAATATTTGATAAGCATCATTGTATTTTTCCATTGCTTTATTTGACACTGGTAATTTAAAATGAGGTGGTTGAATTGGTTCACAATGTGAAAAATCTTTATTATATTCTTCGATATTTATATTAATATCCTTATTATGTTGCATATTTCCCTTCTCTTTTTTTTTATCAAATGATTCTACATTATATGCTTCGGATAAAGTTGCATAATTCATCTTATTTATAATAAATAAAATATTATTCTCTAATATATAATATAAAAAAAATAATATAAATTAATAGTATAAATGGTTAAAAAAAATAATGATGGTGGCAAAATGTATGAAACAATTAATACTCTATTAAAAGGTGTGATTATTGGTATATTTTCAATTTACATTATAATTTATTCGTTAAGACCCTCAAAATTAAATCCAGAATTTGTATTAGAAATTATTGAAAATAAAATAATATTTATACCATTATTACTAATAAATTATTATTTATTCACATGGGATAAAACTATAGGTACGTTATTTTTAATATTTATAATATCATTAATATTTGATTATTTAATATTTATTAATAATAATTCAAAAAAATTTATTAAAAAACACGTCCTAAATAATCTTAATAATTATATAGAAAGGTTTGTAAATAATATTGAAACATTTTATTAAATTATATTATTTTTTTTGTGATTTCGGTTTATCTAAATAATAATTATTAGATTTTGTTCTAACAACTCTTACAATTTTAACAAAATATATTAGTGTTAATATAATAAAAATAACAAATGATATCATTATTATTAAATAATAATAATATCTATTTGTTATTTTTATTAATAATAATATTAATACAAATAATATTGAAATAGTTATCAAATACTGTATTGTTTCTATTGAAAATTTAATATCTCCTTGACCAATATTAACATTAAAACTTGCTATTTTATCATATAATTTAGTATTATCATTCTTTTCTCTAAATTTTTTTAATTCAATATTTAAAAGTGGGTTAATTACATTATAGTACGAATTCTGCAACTTTTTGGCATTAGTTTTAATATTATCACGCAAAGTATTTAGCTGTTGGATTCTTTCGTCTATAGTTATACTATTAGATGGTTCTGTAAAATTTTCAGCAATATAATATGCCGTAGTTTTTAAATTATATATATATATATATATAATTAAAGCAAATAATAGTATTATTCCAGATAAAATATAAATGGTTTTATTATTAATATAATTATGTAACACTAAACAAATAACTAAAAATATAAATATTATAATTGCAAATATTAAAACTATATTAATCTTACTTAAATTTTTTTGTTGTTTTTCAACCTTTATATTCATATTTTTAATATTTTTAGTTTTATCATTTAAATTATTATTTATGTTTTTTAATTCTATCGTTTTATCAATAATATCTTTAAATTTAGAGGTTGAGTTATGAGTATCATTTGCACTAATATTATTCGTTATATAATTATCTATGTATTGAAAAACTGTCAAATGATCATTTAACACCTTATTAAATTTTGCGGTTAACGCGCGTTTAAAGTTTGCAAATTCCGGAATCTGAATGTCTTCTAACCATGTTAATATATCGCTATATATATTTTTTTGTACAATTATATTCTTGTAAAAGTATTCAACAAATGCAAAACGGTTTATTTTCCAGTCATCTTCGCGATGAGCATCTAGGTCTTTATATATATCGATATTAGTATATATACTATTATCAGTTGAATCGCCTGCTGCCAATTCAATTAACTTATTAAAAGAGAGATTTGCCGCATTCGCGGACTCAGATATAGTAACGGGTGGTACAACTTGACAAGTACCTGGTGTATCGGATGTATTTATTATTGACATATTTACAATTGTAATGTAATCTGTGTCGCGGTTCAATTTATATTTAACTGGTATATATTTATCATTCTTGACAAAATTGTCTCCACTACTACTTAAAATGTATCTGTTATTAAAAGTGAATTCGTGATCAAGAAAGTTACCATTAAGTTCATGATTCGTCTGTATATACATATCAACTTCTAAATAAAATTGCTTTAAAAATTCTAAACGAATATTATCTTTATTCGTTTTAAGTGTAAAATATGCCAAATTAAAATCAGATAGATCAGTATATTTAGTATTATAATCGCTATATTTAAAATCAGATATATCTGAAATATTCTTCAAAAAATCTTCTTCTGTATTTTTGAGTGTTTCACTGGTCTCCTCGCCATAGTCGTGTTCTGCTACATTACTGCTGAGATTATGGAAGTGGGGGGGAGCTGGTATCGCCTCCATATATATATTCTAATTATATAAAATAAATAAATTGTATTTAACAAATTTTATTTATTTTATATAATTAGAATATATATGTGCATAAATATATAGGAATAACATATGACTTATCTTGAACCAGTGTCATATCTACAAATCATATTTATGCATATAGGTGGGAGGTTTTTAAAATTTAAAGTTACGCCAGTCCAAGAGAAAATGTTAGATAATAAACTTACCCAAGCAATTATATTTTATTCATTACTAGTATTTAGTACAAAAAGTTTGGGGAAAGGATTTATTATACTAATATTATCATATCTATTATTATATGTATTATTAAACGAAAAATCAGATTATAATCTTATTTCTAAAAAATGGTTAATAGATAATAAATTTATTAAAAAAGAAGATAATTATAAGTCAAATATAGAAAAATATAAATACACATTTGATATATTTAATACATTATAATTTAGTTTTATCTTTAACAAACCAATAATTTTTATCAGATTTTGTATTAACAATTTCATAAATATGTATTAAGAACATTAAAGTAAAATATAATATTATAATAATAAATAATATCATTATTAGTATATTAGTATTAAATTTATATACTAAAACATAAATTGATATTAATAAACATAAAGTTACTATATAATTTACAATAGATTCTTTTAAACGTATATCATATAATTTAATATTATTAGAACCTTCACTCATTTTAAGATATATATTACTTATATTTTCATTATTTCTATATTTCCTATATTCTTTTTTAACTAACGGGTGGACAATGTCATAATATGTTTCATTATCTATCTCCACCTTGCGCAACTCATTAAAATTATTAATTATGTTCGCTATTTCATCACGATTATTTTGTAAAATATCTGTATTATTTATTTCTGTTGAAGCAGCGTCTACACCTTGCCAACACTGCTCGGTCTGGTCGTCCATGCATACATTATCACCAGTTCCATTTAATTTTGAATACTCTTGATAATGTGTTATATATCTTAAATATTTCGAAGTTCTAATTTTAGAACCTGTATCTTTTATTTGAGTTATAATTTCATCTTTTATCGTCAACGCGTAAGGTTCTATAAGTTGAGGATGTGGTAATATCTCTATATCTATTATTGTGTCTGTGCCTGTAGTAGCAGGCGTTTGAAAATGTTCACATACAAAAAAAGGCTCAAAATTTTGAGCGTAGGTGTCGTATGCATCTTTGTAGCCCTTTATACTTTGAAGGTCCTCCATCCTCTTCCTCCTCGCTTCTCGATCATCATCTGACACAATCCTCACCCCTCTATGCACTTTACGAATGAAAAAACGCGTACTCATTATATCATAGCTATCTGAGATAGATAATGTTAATTCTGTTAATATATCATTAATAAATTCTTCTCTTTTTTCGTTTTCCGCAGCCGATAGACCACCTGTAATATCATGATTAAGTGCCAATTTTAATGATATTAAATAACTTTTTTCCATTTCTTTTAATTTGTATTCATCGATTGCATTATCCCATTCTTCTTCTTTAGTATTAAACAAATCACGCTGGTGTTTAATGTCACTTATTATCTTTCTAAGTAATCTCTGTGCGTTATCGCGCTCGGCCTCCGCCTCCGCAATCATGATATTAAGTTCGTTGTCTTTATCAGCATATTCGGTGGCCAGTGTATTTTTGGATGAACGTTCCTCCTGCTCCTTTATTAGCGCACTTTCTGCGGCTTTGGCGGCAGCGAGTTTGTCTGTCCCTGCTTGCTGCACTATAGCTGCGATTTCATTCGCCAACCCACTCAATCTGCCATTGGCGTTATTTAGTTTTCCATTGGCATCATCTTTCGCTAGCCCTGCGAGTCTGTTGCGTTCTTCTGCGGCCTCGAACGCAGATTGCGCATCAGTTAAATTTTTAACCGATGCATCAGCTTTTTTCATCTCTTCGAGTCTTTCATACGCCGCCTGCGCCGCCGCCGCCGCCGCGACCGCCGTCTCTTCCGCGCCCTCAAGTTGAGTTTGTAGGACTGCCACGGCCCCATTGGCACTCATCATACTATCCTCCACTGCACCGATTTTATCATAATACCCTGTCCCCGGACCAACGAGTTCTTTATACTTTAACCGCCACTCCTCGGACAAATTTAGTAATTTACCTTCGATAGTAATCCGCTCTTGACGTACTTTTTCTAATCTGTCTCTACTAAATATAGTCACAACATCGTGTATAGCATTTACTAAATTTTTTTTCCCACGTTCATTATACACATCCTTTGCTTGTTCAACTATACTTATAGTATATGCAAGTTTAACTAATCCAGAACCACCTTTCCCTCCCCTATTTATCCCCCCACCTCCACCAGATCCTGTGCTATCTAATGCATCCATTCCATCTGTCCCGCCTCCTCCTCCTCCTACTTTTATCACCCCCCCCCCCCCCCCCCCCCCCCCCCCC
>JGI24539J26755_10000870_pt1 | contig 14162 bp, 12 predicted proteins | sample NorSeaMetagenome_2_FD_26755 | JGI IMG/M metagenome (IMG submission 26755) | reverse complement strand
GGCTGTTGGCCGAGGTTGAACAACTGTTAGCTGCGGGAGACCTCCCTACGGAGAAAGTGGCCGTCCTTGACGCCTTGAAACAGTGGACTTTGATGGTAGATAGTGAATTTTCACTATCAAACTAGAGTGCAGAGGCGAAACAGGCTAAAATCCCCCATACTCATTTATTGCACCGAGGTTAACCCTTGAACTTTACCGGCGCGCATATTCTTTCTATCAACCAATTTCAGCGCGAAGATGTCGATCGCGTATTTGCTGTGGCTGATAACATGGAACCCTATGCCTTGCGCAAACGGGTGACCCGAGTGCTTGAAGGGGCAATTTTAGGTAACATGTTTTTTGAAGCGAGCACCCGAACACGGGTCAGCTTTGGGTCGGCGTTTAATCTACTCGGCGGTGAAGTGCGCGAGACCGCCGGCTTTGAGAACTCGGCATTGGTAAAGGGTGAGTCTCTACAGGATACTGCCAGAGTATTGTCTGGATTTAGTGACGTGATCTGCATGCGACACCCACAGCCTGGGTCTGTGGCCGACTTTGCTGCTGCTAGCCGTGTACCGGTATTAAATGGTGGCGACGGTGCTAATGAGCATCCCACTCAAGCATTGCTAGATCTCTACACCATTCGCAAAGAGATGGCTGACAAAGGGCGCGATATCGATGGATTAAGCGTTGCTATGATTGGTGATCTTCGGCATGGGCGCACCGTACACTCACTGGGCAAACTGCTGTCTTTATATAAAAATATTCGTGTGGTGCTGATATCGCCAAAAGAACTCACTCTGCCTGACTCTATTGTTGAGTCCATGCGCGCTGCTGGGGTTGATGTGAGTATTTCTCATGAACTGACCCAGAGTATTGCCGCGGTTGATATTGTCTACTCGACGCGAATTCAAGAAGAGCGTTTCTCCAGCAAGCAGGAAGCTGATCTTTATCGCGGTAAATTCCGTCTCAATCAAGCTATTTATACTCAGTACTGCCAGCCAAATACAGTGATTATGCATCCACTGCCGCGAGACTCTCGAGCCGATGCTAATGAGCTAGATAGCGATTTAGATGACAATCCAAATTTGGCTATTTTTCGGCAGACAGATAATGGTGTTCTGGTGAGAATGGCGCTGTTTGCCCTAGTATTAAATGTGGCAGATAAGGTAGATGATTTCGCCTATGAAGTACGCTGGTACAATGCCCGCCAAAACCGCATCACACCCTAAATAACAATAATTATTAGTCGACTGACATCATGAATGATTTTGACGATATTCGTCCGTTTAACGATAGTGAAGTGCCGGCAGCATTGGCCCGGCTTATTGCCGACTCCGAGATGATGAATTTGTTGCTCTCTCGACAATTTCCTGTGCTCACCAAGATATTTCCTGGTGTTTTCAACCTACTCGCTCGCCCTCTTTTACGTCGCAGTTTACGTAAGTTGACTAAGGGCGTGTCGACGATAAGTGATTTCCAGCATCATATGACCACACGCCTGGTTGGTGTATTAGAGAACAGTACCGATAGCTACCAGTTTAGGGGTTTAGATTGTCTTGACCCAGAGCGTGCGTATTTGTTTATGAGCAATCATCGTGACATCGCACTGGATCCGGCTATTATTTGTTTGGGCCTGACCTCTGCCGGTCGAAATACGGTGCGCATTGCGATTGGCGATAACTTACTCAGCAAGCCTTTTGCATCAGATCTTATGCGCGTTAATCGCAGTTTTATTGTTAAGCGTTCGGTGTCTGGGCGCAGAGAAAAGCTCGAAGCGCTGAAAAACCTATCACGCTATATTCGTCACAGCCTTAGTCAGGAAGCAGTATCTATTTGGATCGCTCAAGCTGAGGGACGGGCGAAGGACGGAAAAGACAAAACCGAAACAGCGCTATTAAAGATGCTTGCCTTATCAAAAAATCCCGAGCAATCCTTTGCAGAGGCGACCGGTGAGTTAAATGTGATCCCTGTGTCTATTTCTTATGAGTATGATCCCTGTGATAGCGATAAAGCCTGCGAGCTTTACGCTCAGCAGAATGGAATGACTTACACTAAAGATCCCTTTGAGGATTTAGACAGTATTCAAAAAGGATTTGTTGGCTATAAAGGGCGCATCCAAGTCACATTTGGTGAGCCGGTGGCTGATAAGTACGAGACTGCTGATCTATTGGCCGCTGAAATTGATCGTCAAATTCATTTGAACTATCAGTTGTTCCCAAGCAATATTATTGCCTGGCAAATGCATTCTGAGAGTGTTGATACTAGTATTCTAGATGACTTAGAAAATCAATGGCCAGATGAAGATTGGACCCTAGCTAAACACCAATTTGAAACTCGAATCAACAGTATGCCCCAAGATCATCAGCCAATTGCTATTGCCGCCTATGCCGCACCGGTTGATAGTCAGTTACATTATTCTGCACAGTCTCAGAGGCTTTAACTTTTGTTGGATTCTGAGGTCAAAGATACGATTCAGCAGGGTTATCGCCAATTCCTAAATAACCGTGGTCTGAGCCCAAGGCTTGGGCAAAAACAGATGGTCGCTGCTATTGCCAATTGTCTTAGCGATGACGATGCTGATAAGCGCTTAGCGGTTATAGAGGCTGGTACTGGTACCGGTAAGACAGTTGGTTACCTGATTGCTGCTCTACCCATTGCCAGAGCCCTCAAAAAGACCGTAGTGGTGTCTACTGGCACCATTGCCCTGCAAGAGCAATTAATCAACAAAGATATCCCTGAACTTTTGGAATCCTGCGAATGGGATTACAGTTGCGCTCTGGTTAAGGGCCGCGGGCGCTATGCCTGTAATCTGCGTATGGAACAGCATCTTGATTCTATTAAGGCTAAAGACGCCGGTGTATTTTTGTTCGAAGATGATCAGCAATTTAATCCAAATGCGCAGACAGAAAGCCTCTATCGGGAGATGTGGGATGCCCTTGAGGACGGTTCTTGGAATGGAGATCGCGACTCTTGGGATACTCATATCAAAGATATGGAATGGCGGGCGTTAACCGTTGATCGGCGTCAGTGCACCGGCAGGCGCTGTCGTTTTGTAAATCAGTGCCCATTTTTTAAGGCGCGCGCAGATATCGAAGAAAGCGAGGTCATTGTTGCTAACCATGATTTGGTTATGGCCGACCTGGCTTTAGGCGGCGGTGCCATATTACCGCCCCCTGAAGACTGTATTTATATTTGCGATGAGGGCCACCGGCTCGGCGATACAGCGATTAGGCACTTTGGGGCTGAATGTCGAATCAATAGTACTCTGGCGTGGTTAGAGCGCATTCCAAAGCAATGCAAAGGGCAGGCGCCCATTTTTGCCAAAGATACCGGGTTAATAGAACAGCTACCACGAATTGAGAGAGAAGCCGCTAAAATTAGTGAGCTACTGTCGATGGCATACCCCTTGCTAAAAGAGCATCTAGATTCCTCGGATGATTATGAAGGGCGGTTTCGTTTTGCTCATGGTGATGTAGGTGCAACTATCCGGGATATCGCTGCGCAAATAACCCTGCAAGCCAGTGGTTGGTTGGGTCGTCTTGAGGTATTGGAAGATACCCTGAGTGAGGCGCTCAGCGACAAGCAATATTCAGTGACGATACCGGATGTTGAGGTGTTTTATCAGCAAGTAGGTACCTGGCTTTCCGGTGCGGAACGGCTGGTCTCTCTCTGGGACCGCCTGCACCGAGAGTTAAAGCAGGATGCTATCCCTATGGCCTGTTGGTTGAAGCTTGATGATAGCGGCGGCGGTAACCTTGATATTTCTGTTAATGCGAGCCCCATTCAAGCGGCGGAAATTCTGCGTGATAGCCTTTGGGGTAATTGTTACGCAGCGGTAATAACCTCTGCCACGCTGAGATCTCTCGGTAATTTCAGTACCTTACAAAGAGAGACAGGTATCCCAGATTCTGCGCATTTTTTATCGGTTGCAGGAGCCTTTGATTACGCTAAATCGGCAGTAGTGCGAGTACCCGCTGATGCCATAGAGGGCAATAAAGCCGAAGAGCATACAGACTATATCGTTGAAAACTTAGCCTCCATGGTTGAAGACAAGGCTGGAACCTTAGTGTTGTTTTCTTCAAAGAAACAGATGGAACAGGTTTTCGATGAGCTTCCTAACGATTTGGCAAAGTTGATTTTAATCCAGGGCCAATATTCTAATCGAGAGATGGTTAGGCTACATAAAGAGCGTATCGATCAGGGTCGAACCAGCGTGTTACTGGGTCTTGCTAGTTTTTCCGAGGGCGTTGACTTACCCGGTGATTATTGTCGTCATGTGATCATAGCCAAGTTACCCTTTGCTGTTCCAAACGACCCCCTACAACAGGCTCTTGCTGAATGGATTGAGGCTCGTGGCGGGAATTCTTTTTTCGACATCTCCCTTCCCCTAGCGTCGTTGCGACTCATTCAGGCGGCTGGGCGGCTGTTGCGCACAGAGTCAGATACAGGCACGGTAACCATTCTAGATAAGCGCTTGATTACCAAGCGTTATGGCACACAGCTACTTAATGCGCTGCCACCTTTTAGCCGTGAAATTGGCACGTAACATGCTCGAAGAAACATCACAGTGAACCACGCTAAATTACAGTATCTTTTGGGGGAGCTAGAGGCTGAGCTTAGACTCGCCCAACAGTGGTCAACCCAGCAGATCTCGCCCGAAGACCTAGTCAGTAGCGAGCCATTTGCTATTGATAAGCTATCTTTTAGTCAGTGGTTGCAGTTTGTCTTTGTACCCCGCCTGCAAATTGTCTGTGACAGCAGAAACCCGCTGCCAGTATCGTGCAGTGTGGCGCCAATGGCCGAGGAATTTTATCGGTTAAACCGGATCGATGCTGACGCGGTCATAGACCAGCTAGCCAGCATCGACCAGCTGATTACGAGCGCTTAGGCTTCTTGGTGTAGGTCTTTTTCTTTTTCAGAGGGGCACTGCCGTCAGCAACGGTTTTAACCTTTGCTGCACGCTTTTCTTTAGCCGCTTTACTAAAACCGCCATCATCCGCGTTACTTTTACCTTTAAATACCGGTCTGGGTGGCTTTGGCTGCTCAGCGGTACGCTTATTCTTCACNTTCCTAGATAGGGTTTTTTTATCGCCGNCATCTAGTTNACGTTTTCTCGGTGCTCTAGGCTCTGGTTTAGACTTGGNTGAGTAGGTCTCACCNTCTGGCCCGGAATTNTCTCCATTGAGTACACTAATTTGCATTGGTTTGGCACAAACACGTACTTTTTTCAGATGGTTTAATAGCTCAGNTGGCATACCTTTGGGTAANTCTACCGTGCTGTATTCNTCATGCAGCTTGATCTCACCAATAAATCGACTTTCAATATCGGCTTCATTAGCGATAGCNCCGACAATATTACTTGGCGTAATCTTGTCATTATTACCAACCTCCAAACGATAAGTCACCATTGGTACGCCATCACGATTTGCATCGGCGTCCTTGGCTCTCGCTTCGCGTTGGGGTCTGTCCGAACGCTCATTTCTAGAATCGCCGCGGGTATCTACTCTCTGTACGCTGGCCGCGATGTTCTTTGCGCTCACCGCGATTTTTCGTTCTCTCACCACGATCCTTAGTTCTATCACCGCGGTCTCTGTTGCGTTCTCGCCCTGAGTCACCATCGCGATCTCTACTGCTAGGCGCCGCTATGGTCTCGAGTTTTGGAAAAAGAGGCCTTTCTTTTTGATTTTCAAAAGCTAAAGCCGCTGCAATATCACCCATATCTAACTCGTTCTCATCGGCTAGCTGCTGGATTAGCGAGCGGAACTTGTCGAGTTTAGGTAGCGCCATAGTCTTCATGAGTTGTTCAGTAAACTGCTGTATCCGTTGTCCACTGACTTCCTCATTGCTAGGCATCGCCATTGGCTTGATGACTTGACGCGTAGATTTCTCGATAGAGCGCAACATACGGTTTTCTTTAGGCGTAATAAACAATATCGCCTTACCGTCACGCCCAGCCCGACCAGTGCGGCCAATGCGGTGAACGTAGGATTCATTGTCATAAGGGATGTCGAAGTTAATCACGTGGCTAATGCGCTCAACATCTAATCCACGAGCAGCAACATCTGTGGCGACCACAATATCTACTTGGCCCTTTTTAAGGCGGTTAATAGTGCGTTCTCGCAATGCTTGACTAAGATCGCCATTAAGCGCTGCCGATGAGAATCCGCGCGCTTCAAGACGCTCGGCAATATCAACAGTTGAAGATTTTGTGCGCACAAAAATAATCATGCCATCAAAGGCTTCTACTTCGAGCACTCTGGTCAGAGCATCCATTTTCTGGTGGCTCTTACAGGTCACATACTGTTGCTCAATACGCTCGACAGTTTTGGTTTTATTTTGGATATTAACGGTCTCAGCGTCACCTAAATATTTCTGACTAACTCGTCGAATAGCTGGCGGCATAGTGGCTGAAAATAGCGCTCGCTGACAGTGATCAGGTGTTTTTGAAAGGATCGTTTCGACATCGTCGATAAATCCCATACGCAACATTTCATCAGCTTCATCGAGAATTAAACCTTTGACCTCACTGAGATCAAGGCTGCGACGACGCAAATGATCTAACATTCGGCCTGGCGTCCCTACGACTACCTGTGCGCCTCGCTTGAGTCCGCGCAACTGACCGCTAATGTCAGCACCGCCATAAATCGGTAATACATGAAACCCTTTAATAAACTTGGCATAGGTTTGAAAAGCTTCTGCTACCTGGATCGCCAACTCTCGCGTCGGCGTTAGTACTAAAATTTGCGGTGTTTTCTGCTTTTCATCTAACATACTCAAAAACGGCAACGCAAAGGCTGCAGTTTTTCCGGTACCGGTTTGTGCCGTACCTAATAGATTTTTTCCCTCAAGCAGTATGGGAATACTCTGAGCCTGGACTGGAGAAGGTTGCTCATAGCCAAGTTGTTGAACGGCTTTAAGTACGGGGGCAGAAATACCCAGTTCAGCGAAGTCAGTGGATGACATTAAATTACCTGTGGCTTGGGTTTTTTATGACCCGATTTAGAGGCCGCGCAGTATACGCCTAAGCTCTTCATTTTTATAGTTTATTTACGTTCGATTTGCCTCCCACCGGAAATTAAACGCCAAGTTAAGCTATTGGTCGCTCTGATAAAACCCAACACACTGCTAAATGGTTAAAATAGGCTCGTTCACAGCCGGTCGAAAAACCTGGATTGTTTGGCTGATGAGCTGCATAAGAGGGCATTTTAGAATCACGTTATAGTCTGTATAACCCTACTATGCCTATCTTTCGAGCGGCTTTTACGTTTAAATACCGATCTGAAAAATTATCTAATTTCTAAATATAGGACTGCTTATGAGTGAGCTTCACCTCGTCCGTCATGCTCAGGCTTCATTCGGTTCAGCAAATTATGATCAGCTTTCTGACTTGGGNCACCAGCAATCACGATTTTTAGGCGAATATTTTAAGCAACGAAATATGACCTTTGATCGATTAATAGTGGGTGATATGCATCGTCATCATCAAACCATGGACGGAATCTGTGCTGGGNTGGACATTGATGGTAGTGACCGGCTAGTGCTACCNGGGCTCAACGAATACAACTTTGTTGAATTGACCGAGGCCTATGGTAAGACAAAAGGGGATAGCGAGTTATTTCAAAAAGTAATGCAAGATCCCGGCGACAAAAAGAATTTTTATCGTTTATTGCGTCAAATACTCACGGCGTGGACTGCTGACAGTATTCCTGATGTGCAAGAGACATGGGTTCAATTCAAATCGCGAGTAAAAGAGGCGCAGGATGAGATTAAATCGATGGCCGATGAGGGCAATAAAATATTAGCCATAGGATCAGGTGGTTCGATAAGTACATTTGTTGGCATGGTGTTGGAAATTCCCGATGAGAATGTGTTTGATCTTAATTTACAATACAAGAACACCGCGATCAGTCATTTCTTTTTTAATCAAAAGAAAATGAATCTGACTAGTTTCAATAACATTGCTCACTTTGAGAGCAATGAGATGGAAAAATTTATAACCTACGGCTAATTTTTTTAATTAATTAAGGATAGTAAAAATGACTTCAGAATTTGATGTAAGTGGCAAAGTGGCAATGGTGACCGGAGCATCCAGTGGGTTTGGCGTGCATTTTGCTAAAATATTGGCTGCAAGGGGCGCTAAAGTAGTGGTAGCGGCCCGTCGCGTTGATCGTCTTGAGTCATTGGTTTCTGAGATTAATGCTGCTGGTGGAGAAGCCGTAGCTGTTGCCATGGATGTCACCAGTGCTGACTCTATTGAGGCTGCCTTTAATCAAGGAGAAGCNGCGTTTGGGACGATTACTCTGGTTGCCAANAATGCGGGCGTTGCAGATATGCGAACAGCCCTAAAAATTGATGAGCCCAGCTGGGACCACATGATGGATACCAACTTAAAAGGTGTTTGGCTAGTTGCACAGCAGGCCGCTAAACGCATGATCGCTGCTGGTGTTGGCGGGGCTATTGTTAACACAGCATCTATCTTAGGGTTGCGTGTGAGCTTTGGGCAATCTAGTTATTCCGTCTCAAAGGCCGCAGTGATTCAGCTGACCAAAGCGCTTGCGGTCGAGTGGGCCGGTAAGGGCGTTCGTGTCAACGCACTGTGCCCAGGCTACTTTTTAACTGAGATGACTGAGGCCGCCTTTGCCTCACCTGAAAGTCAAAAGTACCTAAGCTCTTCGCCTGCGAGACGTGCTGGAGAGATGGATGAGATAACTGGACCCTTCTTACTATTGGCCAGTGACGCCGGATCTTATTTACATGGTGTTGCATTACCTGTCGATGGCGGGCAATCTATTGGTAATATGTAACCTATTTGACCAGGAACCCCACTATGAGTCTTAAAGATAATCGTCGTGAATATGACTATGGGACACTGTCTCGAGATAGTCTGCACGACAATCCTTTTACTCAGTTTTCACTGTGGATGGATCAGGCCATCCAAGCCGACATTATTGATCCCACTGCAATGAGTGTTGCCACGGTCGGCCAGGGCGGAAAGCCTTGGCAACGCATGGTACTGCTGAAGGGTTTTGATGAGCGTGGTTTTGTGTTTTATACCAATTTAGGTAGTCGAAAAGCGACTGATATTGCAGTTAACCCGNATGTCAGTCTGCAATTTCCATGGCTACAGTTAGATCGTCAGGTGATTATAGGTGGACGGGCAGAGGCGCTGTCTGAGTCTGAAGTCAGTGATTATTTTTATAGTCGACCATTATCCAGTCAGTTAGCCGCCTGGGCCTCTCAGCAGAGTAGCCCAATAGCGTCACGCGCAGTTTTAGAAGCTCAGTTTGAAGCCATTAAGCAGCAATTTTCATCAGGTGAGATACCTGTGCCTGCATTTTGGAGCGGCTTTAGGGTCGTTCCTAAAGAATTTGAATTTTGGCAGGGTGGCGAGAACCGATTGCATGACCGGTTTTATTTTCAGCGTCAACAGGATGGTTGGGATATTTCCCGNCTCTCCCCCTAATAGCGTATCTCGGTGACCACTAAATAACGCTCTCCTGAGGGCGTTTTTACCTTCACTTCGTCGTCCACTGACTTGCCAACAAGTGCCCTTGCCATGGGTGAATCAATGCTTATCCAATGTTGACTGGCATCAATTTCATCTGAACCCACTAATCGATAGGTGATCTGCTCAAGGTTATCTTGATCCTCGACAGTCACCCAGGCTGAAAAGAATACTATCGACGGATCTCTGGGTTTGTCTTCGATAATTTTAGCATCTTCAAGCCGTTTGGTTAGGTATCTTACTCGGCTATCAATTTCGCGAAGACGGCGTTTACCGTAGATATAATCGCCATTTTCTGAACGATCACCATTTTTAGCCGCTTCGTGGACTACCGCAGTGACCTCAGGGCGCTCGATCTTCCAAAGCTGACGAATCTCCGCACGAATTCCGGCAGCGCCCTCAGCGGTAATATACGGGGAACTTATGGGGCCTGGCGCTCGATATCGTGACATCGGATTACAGCGCTCCCTCAAGGCCAAATACTTCTTTATAGAAGTTTAACTCTGATTCCATAGCACGAATAATATTAGCCGCTTTACGAAAGCCATGGCCCTCATCTGCAAAGGTCACATGGGCTACCTTGATACCCTTTTGTTGCAGTATATCCACCATCATTTCAGCTTGATTAGGAGGTACGACTTTATCCTCAAGGCCTTGTAAAAAAATCACCGGACAGTTCAGCCCCTCGGCATGATGGATTGGCGAGCGCGCCCGATAAATGTCTTTAGTCTCGGGGTAGGGGCCAATAAGGCTGTCAAGATAGCGTGACTCAAATTTGTGCGTATCCGTGGCAAGTGTTTCTAAATCGCCTATCCCATAGAGACTGGCGCCGGCCTTAAAGGTATCAGTGAAGGTCAGTGCAGAGAGAACCGTATACCCCCCGGCGCTACCGCCACGGATAATACAGCGGTTGAGGTCAATTTTTCCCTGGTCAGCAAGGTAGCGCAGCGCATATTGAGTATCTTCAACATCAGCCACACCCCAGGCATTGGCAAGGCCTTGACGATAACGGCGACCAAACCCTGTACTGCCTCTGTAGTTNATGTCCACCACGGCAAAACCTCGATTAGTCCAATATTGGATTTTGAGATTTAAACCACTACCTGTTGCACTAGTAGGGCCACCGTGACACATGGCGATGACCAGAGGGCACTCGCTCNGTTCAGCACAATAATGAGCGTTGGTCGGCGGGTAGAAAAANGCATGAACTTGCTCGTTCTCTGCNCTTGAAAAAAGAATCGCTTGCGGCTCTGACAGCTCACTGGCATCGACACTGAGCGAGGCTGGCGCATAAATAACTTGNGAAGCTGATAACGAATCTATCGTGACTAACTCTGCCGGTNTAGTGGCAGCACCGGCGACCATACAGACATTGCCTTGATAACTGCAGACACTGCTCATGCTGGTATAGTGGCAATCCAGGGCTGTTAGTTGCCGGCTTGAGATGTCGATGATACCTGTATACCAGAGTCCATTTTTGGTCCAAATGCAGCCAATAGTCTGTGGGTTAATGAAACAATAGGTACTCATGCCCAATTGCCACAAGGGTGAGGCAAATTCGCTGTCCGCTTCAACAATAGTTTCTCGTTGCCCTTGAGAAAAACGACAAATATTCCACCAGTTATTATGGTCTGAGACAAAATAAAGCTGTCCGTCTGGAGACCACTGAGGCTGAAAAATAGCTTCATCTAAACTTTCACCAGCGATCACAGTCTGGTCGACCAATCCGGCATCAGTATTGTTAGCGAGACAGAGTTGAGTGTTATCCCATGGCATATATGGATGATTCCACTGAATCCAACAGAGCTTCTTTTGATCTGGACTGAGGCGAGGGTAGGCATAAAAGTCTGCTCCCCAGGCTAGGCGTTTGATATTGGCTACTTCATTATCCAGGCTAATGCTGGCAAGATAGTTTTCTGGCTCATGCCCTTCGCCATGTTGCTCACAGACCGCGATAATANGATGATTATGTGTATCAATAATGAGATCGGCAAAACGCCAGGGTCCCGCTGGGGTAATCGCGACGGGTGTGTTTTTGGTATTGAGGTCGACTCTATAAATACGTTGGTCGGGTCCATTCACAAAATAGAGTAAATTTTCAGCCACTGTATAAGCACTACCACCGTATTCATGGACTTTACTGGNGTGGCTGTAAGGTTCTGGCAGAAGATCGCTAATTTCNCCGTCTGCATGTTTACANATAATGACACTGCGGCCGGCTTCCCAGGGGCGGCTTTCCACCCAAAATAGCGTCTCACCATGGCATTGAACACTGCTAATACCAGGCGCAGCGCGAGTGATGAGTTCAGCGCTAATGGACGACGGCCAACTGCCGTAAGGTTTAGTCAGTTTTATGGGTGACATCTCAACCTCCGGCCAATTTAACGGCATGACCACGTTTCTCTAGTTCAACCTTTAGCATCTCGCGGTGATCACCCTGAATTTCAATAACGCCATCTTTAACAGTCCCGCCAGTGGAACATTTTTGCTTCAACTGCTTGGCCAGTAGCTTAAGTTCAGCCTCAGGCAGGGCAAATCCACTCAGTGTGGTTACGCCTTTTCCCTTGCGGCCTTTAGTTTCTCGACGAATGCGTACAATGCCATCAGTGACCAAAGATGCAGTAGCGATGGAGGGCTTCACCCGCCCGCCATCGGTGGAATAAACTAGATTTGATCCTTTATCCCTCATTGATTAGCCTCTTGTACTCTCTGTAATCAGCAGAATTTTGCCAATATGTGTATTCGACTCCATCAGAGTATGCGCTTGACTAGCCTCTGATAAAGAAAAGGTGTGATCGGTAATCGGCTTAAATTGTTGTTGCTCAATGAGCGGCCAGACGTGATCTTGTACCCCTTTGGCAATACGAGCTTTATTCTCAAGTGGTTGTGATCTCAAGGTAGAGCCAGTGATGACCAGCTGTTTTAACATCACTGGCATTAGGTCAACCTCCACTTTGGAGCCACGCAAGAAAGCGATATTTACAATCCTCGCTTTGGGCGCGCAGACACTAAAGTTTTTCTGAACATAGTCGCCACCCACCATATCTAAAATGACATCCACACCAGCCACCGCAACAGTTAATGATTCGCTCACAAAGTCATGGTCATTATAATTTATGGCCTTAACGGCACCGAGGCTCTCGCAGATAGCACACTTTTCATCTGAACCAGCGGTTGCAATGACTTTGACGCCAAGTGCTGTAGCCATTTGAATGGCAGTAGTACCGATGCCACTTGCACCTCCATGTACCAACAACCATTCACCCGCTTTTAGTTCAGCGCGCTCAAACAAATTGTGCCACACGGTAAAACAGGTCTCTGGAAGTGCNGCGGCATCAATCAGTGAAAGTCCCNGGGGAATACTTAAACACAGAGACTCCTCAGCAACCGCATACTGCGAATAGCCGCCGCCTGAGAGNAGNGCGCAGACCTCATCACCTAGTGCCCAGCGAGTCACAGCCGATCCTATTGCGACAATAGTTCCGGATACTTCCAGCCCCGGAATATCAGTCACTCCTGGGGGTGGCGGATAAAAGCCAAGGCGTTGAAAAACATCGGGACGATTGACCCCGGCAGCTACAACCTCAATGAGCACTTGGCTAGCATCTGGCGAGGGTGTTTGTCTCTGGCACGCTTGCAGTACATTTGGCCCCCCCGGTTGGGTGATTTCGATACTAAGTTGGTTCAGTGGTGGGTTCATTGTGCGAGCCTCAAGTCTCAAGTGAAAGTTTAGCGGTGAATGGTTGGCATACCTAATGTATCTGATTATTTGGCATAATCAGTAGCGGGTTNTTAAGTTTTTAGCACTACGCCAAAGCCGGCCATCNATAGAGGCTAAACCNAATCCTATACAGGCCATACCCATAAAATGTTCAACATATAGCTGTTCATCGAGTATCAGCCAGCCCAGCAGACTTGCAGTAATGGGCACCAAAAAGGTCACTAGTACCACATTAGTAGCACCTGCAGAGGACAGTATGCGGAAAAATAATACATAGGCTAATACGGTTGAAAAAACCGCAAGGGACAATACAGCTAACCAAACCTTGATACTTGGATTAGCTAACTGATCGGGCCGTTCAAAAATGAACGCCAATGGCAGCAAAATAATAGTTGCGGTAGTGACCTGTCCAATAACCGTGGTCAATGGACTAACCCCCATAGCTTTAAAACGTCGTCCATAAACAGTAGCAAAACCATAGGATATGGCGGCACCGACCACCGCGAGTTGAGCAGTAGTATCGGACCTAACTTCTATGAGCCCCGACGGTCCAATGATTAGCACCGCCACGCCGGACAACCCCAGCGCCACTCCAAACAGTTTTCCAGCTGTTATGCGTTCATCGGATAACAGCGCACCTGCAATTAGTATTGTAAATAATGGCGTTGTCGCATTGATGATTGATGCAAGACCTGAGGTGATGTGGTTTTGTCCCCACACGATAAGCGAAAAGGGGATCGCATTGCCGAGCAGCCCTAAAACAAAAAATGTTCGCCACAAGCTAAANGATTTAGGGACTTCTTGACCCGAAACAAGAAAGAAAATCCATAATATAATCGCNGCAAGACCCACCCGGAGTGTAACGATGGTCAGTGGCGGTAATTCTGTTACTGCGACACCAATAAAAAAGAATGAGCCACCCCACAGGAATGACAGCATTAATAGCATTGACCA
>JGI24539J26755_10000866_pt1 | contig 14192 bp, 9 predicted proteins | sample NorSeaMetagenome_2_FD_26755 | JGI IMG/M metagenome (IMG submission 26755) | reverse complement strand
CGCCGCAGCAGAACGTGGCCACCATCCAGCAGCTGCTCGGGGGACAGGCGGGCGCGGCGCAGCAGAACGTGTCCGCCATCCAGCAGCTGCTCGGGGGACAGGCGGGCGTGGGCGCGGCGCNNCNNAACGTGGGTCAGACACCGCAACAAGAATCCTTGTACCAGGCGNTGAACCAGAANCCCTTGAGCGGGCAGATGTCGCAGCTCGACATGCTCGCCGCGATCCAGCAGCAGCAGCAGCATCTCGCGATACTCAACGCCGTGGGAGGTGCCAAGGGAGGTGCCGCGGGGGCGCAGCTCAGCGGTTTGGGCGGTCAGGGCGGCGCCGGCGTGAGCACAATGTTGGACGCGGTGATGCAGCAAGAGGCGATGAAGCAGAACATGATGTCTCACCGCGCTAGTTTTCTGAACATGATGTCGGGTGCCCAGGGGGGTGCCCAGGGGGGTGCCCAGTTAGGCCCTATCGACGCGACCGCGGGGCTACAGGGACCGCGGGGCTACGGGGACTACAGGGAGGGACTCCAGGGACTCCAGGGTGTGGCGGGTACCGCACCCGGGAAGAACGGGAGTCTTCTCAGCGGATTGATGGGGCAACTGGGAGGCGAAGGCACCAAGCCTCCGAAGTGANCCCCCTCGCTTATATTGTACGCTTACGTTGAATGAANCCGCACTGNAAAGGACAGAAGGGTGTGTTGCTACTCGAAAGAAATTGTCACGTAGAAAGATTTGATGCATAGAAAGATTTGATATTGAAAACAACGATTCGGAACCAATCAAAAGTCATCCATCTCGTCGTCGTCCATGATGTGCATCGCCAGCTCCTCCAGGTCGCGATCCTTCCTTCCCTTCCGTTCGCCGTCCCCCTTGCCCTTCTTGACCTTGTCAGGGTACCTCATCGCCTTGACCGCCTCGTTGTGCGTGTCCAGGCAAAACGCGATCCTCGCGTGAAACGCCGCCTGCGGCTCTCCGGTGGAGTACACGTCGGTGGCGTCGCTCGAGTGCATCGTCCTGGCGTCGTGGTCGATCGTCGCGTCGATGCCGCCGTCCCGGATAGCCTTGGCGACGACAAACTCCACGTCCCCGTCGCCCTTGCCCAGGCCGAGCTTCTGCGCGACGTCGTCGAGGGAGATGGCCGAGTACGCCAGCGAGACTCGGCGGAGGCCGGTTCGGATGACGTTGCGTCTGAGCCTGGTGACCAGGTTGGTGGTCTTATCCGCCCTGAACGCAGCCTCGTGGGCCTCCTGCACGACGCGGAACTTCTCGAGGTCGCCGAGCCTGACCGCGGCGGTGAGCTCGAGGTAAGGGAGGAGCGCCCTCTGCGCGGCGGCGCCGCCGGAGACGGCGGTTGTGAGATCCTTCTTCTCCGGAATCTCCCCGAGCAGTAGCCGTACGACGGTGATCCACTTGGTGAGCTCCAGGGCGAACCCTTTCGCGAGCTTGGGAGCCTTGCGGTGCGCCTGGGTCAGGCACTCCTTCGCGTCGGAGTACTCCAGCTGGATCGCGCGGATGCGGCCCAGGTAGTAGAGGTACCTGCACTGCTGCTGGTTGCTCCGGCTCGCGGGCAGCTGCGCCTTGCTCCGCAGCTTCTCCGCCTGATCGTACATGTTGTAGTGCAGGTAGTTGCGCATCAAGAGGTTCAGGATCGTCTCCTGGCCAATCTCGTCGAACCGAAGCGCGGCGACGCGATGCAGCGAGAGCAGCGACGCGCGAACCTCCGCGAGCTCCCCGAACCTCTCGTGCGCGAGGGAGTAGTAAAAGACAACCCGCGCCTGCAACGCGTCCAGGGTGCGGCGGTTGAACTGCGAGAGGCGGTTCAGCGCCGCGACGGATGCCGCCTTGCACTCCGGGTCGTTCGCGTCCAGGAGGAAGAGCAGCACGAGGAGGTGGGAGTAAGCCTCCGTCTCGGGGAGGGCCATCTGCGCCGCAGTCGGCGGCGTCGGCGGGGCGGCGGCATCCGTCGCGGCATCCTCGTCGTCCTTGCCATCTGTGCCGTCGGCATCCTCCATCTCGACGTCCGCGTCCGCGTCCGCCTGCTTCTTGCCGCGGGCGCTGCGCCGTTTGGGGGTGGCGGGCTGCTTGGCTGGGGCTGAATCCGCCTGGGACGGTTCGCCCCCCGCGAGGTCAATCAGCGACTGTTTAGACGGGTTGGCGTCATCCATCGACGCGAGGAGGAAGTCCACCAGCTTGTGCGCGGTGAGCTTCTTGCGCCACGCCATGGTCTGCGGACACGGGTGAAAAGGGAGGAAGATCGGGCGTCAGAGCGCGTGCCGTGCGGGGGTGTAGACGTCCGGGCTGGGAAGAGACTCGGGCGAGATCTGGATCTGACGGATGAAGCCGTTTGGGCTGACGGGGGACGGGCGCGCGCGCCTCACCTGTCTGAGCACCTTGGCCACGAAGCGGGGCTCGCCCTTGGACGCGGCCGACTTCTCCAGCAGCGTGACGTTCTCGAACAGCTGTGAATCGAAAGGGCGGGGGATCGGGCGATGGTCAGTCGTCGGGCTCGGACTCGCGTCGTTTCGATCGGTGCGTGGGCAGGGTTGGAAAGAGGGCAGATCTGGGACGCAACGCACCACGTCGAGGACGTCGAGCGTCTTGACCGGCTCGGCCTTCTTCTCCTCCTCCTTCGTCTCCATCTTCTTGTCCCCGTCCTTCATCTCGACGTCGGCACCCATCGTGACCCGTAGTCGACTCTCGTGGCGCAACGCGCGACTGACCCCCGCGCGGATCTTGAACTTTGAACTAGGTCAGCCAGTCAGCCAGTTTGGTTTCGACGGGAGCCTGGATAAAAAGTTGGGAGCGTTTCGCCCCAGGGGCAACAACCGGAAGCGCCGGGCAGAGGAGGCCTCGGATGGGGGGTCTCGACTCCGCCGAGGAGGCGGACGCGTTCTTCGCGTCGTCTCCCGAGGATCCGGCGTTCGCACCCAGCGTGGAACGCCTCAGGGCTTTCCTCCAGCGCGTGGGCCCCGATACCCCAATCGCGCTCGTGACCTCGGGCGGCACCACCGCGCCGCTGGAGCGAACCGCGGTGAGGTTCGTCGATAACTTCAGCAGCGGATCCCGCGGCGCGGCGAGCGCCGAGTACCTCCTCCGAGCGGGCTACGCCGTCGTGTTTCTCCATCGCGAGGGCTCGCTGCGACCCTTCGACCGCAAGATCCCCGACGCCGCGAGGTGGTTCCACGACAGCCTCGTCGCGTCCTACGATGCGAACGGGATTCCCCCGCCGAACGGCCTGGACTGGCACGGCAACAGCATCCTCGACATGCTCCAGACGTCGACGGCCAACCTGGACAGGCCCGGAGTATGCGCGGAGTCACTCGCGGGGGAGGCGCTGCGGACAAAGATCGACCTGGGCGGCCACTTCGACATGATCAATCGAGGAACCCTGCTCGCGACGCCGTTCACCACGCTGTTCCAATACCTCAACCTGCTCAGGGCGCTGTGCGTGGAGATGAGCGCGGTGGCGACGCCGGAGAGGGTGATGGTGTACCTGGCGGCGGCGGTGTCCGACTTTTACGTCCCGTGGGAACGGCTGCCCACGCACAAGATTCAGAGCAGGGAGGCGGGCGAGGCGGGGCCGAGCAACTTACCAGGGATCGACGCGACGGACGACGGCGGCGTGGTCATCCGCCTGTCGCAGACGCCCAAGATGCTGGGTCACGTGCGTTCGCGGTGGTGCCCGAACGCGTATGTCGTCGGGTTCAAGCTCGAGACGGACCCTGACATACTTTTGGAGAAGGCTAATCGGAGTCTGGTCAAGTACCGGATGCATTTGGTGGTTGCGAACGAGATGCACAGGCGCAAAGACAGGGTCGCGCTGGTGGAGCCGGAGGGACGGTCGACGTGGGTGAACCGGCCGGAGGATANGGCGGACATAGAGGAGCTCATGATCGGGGAACTGGCGCGGCGCCACGTGAAGTTCGTGGAGGAGAGTTCCGAAGGCAAGAGGTGAGAGCATCGTGGACTGTTTCGTGTTGTAATTCTAAAACTCTATCAAAAAACGTCGTACCGTAGTAGTCGTCGCCGGTTCACACCATCGCCCTCGAGAGAGCCGCGCGCGTCACGTCCTCGGGGCGCAGCAGCAGCCCACACCCTTTGCACCCCGGCCAGCCCTCCCTGACGCGCTGGTACCCCGTCCCGCACCCTTCGCACGAGAGCGGCTCGAAGCCGGAGAACGCCTCCGGTCCCTTCGAGAGGAGCGCGCCTGCGAGCTGTAACTCCTGATCGCCGCCGTCCGCCATCTTACCCGCGGCAGCCTCCAACGCCCGCTCCCCGGCGACCCCCGCGTGCTTCGCCGCGGCCCTGACGTCCCACAACGAAACCCCTCTGGGCGCGAGGAAGGGCAGGCGCCTCGCCGCGCACGCCACGGCGAGGGATTCATCCGTTTCGTCCTCCTCCGGGCATGCGCCCTCTCCGGATGACATGGACCCGCCGCGGCCCGGCCGACCCGCGAGCGCCCCGGGCGGCACCACCACCACCCGCCCGCGTCTCGCGCGCGCCTGTATCGACATCGCGCCCCTCGCGTTGGCGCTGGAGACGTACCCCGCGGCGGTCGCGACCAGCACGCCGGCGGGTGACGACGCGAGTCCCCCGTGCGATACCACCGCGATTGAACCCCCGTTGCTGGTTGAACCCCCGCGTCCGCCCGCGACGTTCGACGTCTCCACGCACGCCTCGTTCAGAGTCCAGTCGTCGTTCGGTGCCTTCGGGTCGGTCGGCACGGTGAACATGACGGTGGTGCCCGTGGTGTGCAGAGTGACGAGTCGGACCGCCGCGCCGTTTTGAACCTCGGGCGCCGCGCACCACGCCAACCCGGACACCGGCTGGCATCGCGACCGAACGCACCAACTCGCCTCCGCGGGTGAACTGAACCCGCGCGGATCGGACGACTGGAGCCGCCACGCATTGCACGCGCCGCTGGCTCGGCCCGCGGCGATCACCGGGCGGACGTGCGCGCGGTCATCGGCGATCTTCACCGACGCGGAGGTGGACACGCGGGTCACGGCGTCTCCATCCGCGGGCGACAGCTCGACGCCCGGCTCGAGCGGCGCGAGCGCGACACCTTCCTCGCCCTTACGCTTCTTCGCGGGCGCGGTCTTCTTGCTGCTCGCGTCGGATACAGGCTTGGACCTCTCGGCGGCGGCGATGAGGTCGTCCAGCGAGGCGGTGAAGGTCCGGACGGATCCGTCCGAGCCGCCGACGACGAGCGCCAATCCCCGTCGCGCGTTACCCGCCCACGTCAGCGAATTAACCCACCCGTCGCACACGCGCACGCGCCCGATGGCGTGTGTATCGACACCATCGTNCGCCCGCCGCACGAGCCACAGGGTGACGGCGCCGGACTTGCATCCGACGGCCAGCACGGACGCCGCGGCTTCGTCGGCGTCGCGGCCGAGGCGCGGGGACCACGCGACTGAGAGCGCCGCCGCCGCCGCCGCGCGTCTCACCGCGTCGACGGCGCTCACGGGGTCCGCGCTGACGACGCCGGTGATTGTGGACTTGCGGCCGCGCTTGTGTTTCTTGGGCTTGGGTTCATCCTCGTCGTCCTCGTCGTCGTCGTCCTCGTCCGAGTCGCCCGGATCGGAGAACTCTTCGTCGTCTTCGTCCTCGTCGACGTCTACGGAGAGAGTCGTCGACCTGGCCCTGGCGGCTCTCGCCTGCCTCGCGATGGGCACGTCGTCCCGGTCGACCGTCGTGGTCGGGTCGTTCTTCTCCTTCTCCCTGATGACGGCCTGGTACCCGTTCCTCGTCGGCTGGGCCAGCTCCTTCTCCAGGTTTTTGTTATTCTTCAACCCTTGGCCCACGTAGTCCTTCCAGACCAACTTCTTGACCTCCTCGAAGCACTTCTTGTCGGTGCCGTCCATGTGCTTGCCCTGAGGGTAGGTTTTGTCACACCCAGCCCCCGTGCGTGCGGCGATGAACGCGTCGGCGATACGCAGCGCGATGTCCTTGAGTGCCGCGTTCCGCCGCGACTTCGCCTCCTTCTCCTTGGAAGCGTCGTTCGCCGCGTCGAAGACGTCGTCGCCGATCTTCGCCGTCTTGAACACAGCCTCCACGGCCTTCTGGGAAGCCTTCACGTAGTCGTCATCGCAACTCTCGCACGCCTTTGATGCGTTCTCCTTGGCCCGTGTTTGCAGTTCATCGTCGTAGGGTGCCGAGAAGTAAACGTTCTTGCTTCGGCCCCTTTTGGCGGGGGCGGCGGCTGCGGCGGCGGCGGGCGCGGCGTCGGCCAGCTCCTCCTTCTCGACGATCTCGGTCTGCTGCTTCGGGAGTGCCACATTCGCGACCGTCGGTTCGGGCTTGGCGGCCACCGGCGTCGTCTCTGTCTCCTCCTCTTCCTCTTCTTCGTCCTCATCGTCCGGGAAGGTGAAGTCTGATACCTGGTACCCAGCGTAGTTGCCCGTCGCGGCTTCCCTCCACGCGCCGTGCGAGCCCCCCTCGCCGGACCACGCCATCCTGTGCCGCACACGGGTCGTCCCGAGGTCCATCTCGAACCGCTCGCCCTCCCCCTTCGCGCCCAACTTGACCCGCACGCCGCCCTTCTCGACAACCGCCGGGACCCACCCGCCGCGGCGGGCGAGCGCCACCTCGGCGTCGCCCTCGATCGATTTTTGCCCCTTCTTGCCCCGCGAGGGCGCCGGCTGCGCGGGCCTGAGCCCGTACGTCCCGGACGCGCCCTGGTAAACGAGGGATTGCGACGGGAACTCGTGGCATCCGACGTGGTCCAGTCGAAGCGACGGAAACTCGCTCGGGTTTTCAATCGTCAGCCAGAGATCCCCGCGCTCCCCGCGGGCGGGCTCGGCGAACCGTACCCTGACGCGGAAGTTGAACGCGGAGATGAGGGCCTCGATCACACCCGTGCGCCATCCACCGGCGGGCCCACTCTCGGCGGTGTTGGACGACGACGCGCGAACCTCAACCGCCGCGCCCACTCTCAGAGAGTCAGCCGGAACGTCCTCCGTCGCCGCGGCGCTCGTCTCGACGCCTTTCGCCGCGGGGAGCGACGGGCGCGGGACGGTGGTTCCTCCGGGCCCCGTCCCGTTGGACGCCGCCGTCGCAGGCGGCAGCGAGGGCGGTGCCTCCCTCGCGCGCATGAGCTGCGTCTCGAGCGACACGAGCGACTTCGGAGCGTCGGAGACTTCGTTCGATTCGTTCGACTCGAACCTCACGCGAAGGTCGAGCTCGTCGCCGCCACCGCCCTCGAGCCACCCGTGACTTTCCGCGGCGGACACGAACATCTCCGAGATGTCCAACACCTTGCGCCACTCCGCGTTGGACTGCGAGGTTGGGGGCGCGTGCACGGTGACGTGGTGCGAGCCGGACGCGACGGCTAGTAGGCATCCGCCGCCGCCGAGGACGTCATCACCCGACGACTCATCCGAGGATGCCGGCGCGAGGCCGAGCGGGGACCACGCGATATCCCGCGCGACAACCTCCGGGCGGTGGTTGGGATGGAGGACGGCGCGCGTGGAGAGCAGCGCGGTGGACCTGCGCGGCGTTGGGAGCGGGGGGAAGGGCACGCCCGCGTCGTCCTCGTCCTCGTCCTCGGCGTCGTCATGACCGGTCGTCGCGGCGGGTTTCGCGCGGGCGTCGTCCACGAGCGAGACGCATCCTGCGGGTCCGTCGATGTCGGCGGGGTTCTGTGGGGTTTGTGGGCGGGGAAAGGGCGTGAGATCAGCGATACGGGCGGCGAACGCGTGGTCAAGGGGCTCGGCGGATCTGAGAATCTGGGGAGACGAAAATGCAACAACGCGTTGAGGGAGGGCGCACCAGGATGCATACGCTCCTCTCCTGCCCGACCGCGATGAGGTTATCGTGCGACCACGCGACCGTGCCGGGGTATGGCGACGGGGTTTCGCGCAGCGCGCGCTCCCAGGGCATGATGAACCCTCACCCTCACCCCAAGCGCAGCGGCGGTCTGGTCGCTTTTCAAATGTGCTGTGAGAAAGTTTCCGTGAGAGGCTCGAGGAAAAATCGCCCCACCGTCGGGCCATCACTGTCGCACGGGCGCATCTGGTGATAGCGACCAAAATGTCGGGCGCGCTCAGAACATGGATCAACTCGCCGACGGGCCCCAAGACGACGCACTTCTGGGGTCCCGTCGCCAACTGGGGGTTCGTCGTGGCGGGCCTCAACGACACGAAGAAGCCCGAGGAGCAGATCAGCGGGCCGATGACCGGGGCGCTCACCGTCTACAGCGGCCTGTTCATGCGGTTCGCGTGGAGGGTGCAGCCCAGGAACTACATCCTGCTCGCGTGCCACACGGCGAACGCTTCCGTCCAGGTGAGAGCCGCGGTCATCCTCCCCGAACCGACCGTCGCGCCCCCGCCCCGCCGGAGATTCCCTAGGGATCGGTGCACGCGGAAGCCTCCGCCGTGAATAATCACTCACCGCACTCTCCCAAATCTTCCCCAAACGCAGGGCTATAACCTCCAGCGCTGGTACAGGTGGTCGTCCGCGCAGGAGCAGGTCAACACGGGCGCGGCGGTGATCGAGCCGGCGAAGGACAATTAAGGATTAGCACGCATAGTACGGGGACCATAGACACCCACCACCGTAATCTTAGGCATTTCTTCACTCACTAATCAGCGCGCATGTCGTCGTTCTTCGGGATAGAGGTGGCGCCGGGCGAGCCGGCGTACTTCCGCCCGGACGATGATTGCCCGTGCGTGAGGCTCAAACGAGCCGCGCTCATCGTCCGCGGCGATACGGTCGAGGACGGCACGCGAATCCTCGTCAAGTGCCGCGTCGCGAAGGGTGCGTTATGCCGCGATTGCGCGCGCGCATCTTGTTGTTTCTCCCACCACCCCCGTCCCCGCTCCATCCACACGCACGCGCTGACCTCATCGTTCCCCCCACACACAGGTCCACCGCACGCGCTAGCATCGCTCATCCCTGGCCGCATGGAGAACGTCAAGCTCGACCTCACCTTCCTCGACGACACGCGCATCAGCGTCGAGGTGGCGCAATCCGCCGCCGCCGCCGCCGCCGCGGAGAGGGCGGCGAAGAAGAGCAAGACGACGCCGGTGACCTACGCCGTCCACCTCACGGGCAACGTCGAGCACGACTACGAGGTCACCGACGCCCCGAACGGCGCGAGCAGCTCGGACGATGAACTCGACGCGAGCGGCTCATACGGGCCGGAGTCGAGCAGCGAGGATGAATCTTCCTCCTCCGACGACGACGACACGGCTGTGAACGACGACGCAGGCTCGGACTCCGAGAGCTGGGGCAGCGGCAGCGACCTCGAAGACGAAGACGACACCGAGTCACCCGCGCGGGTCGCCAGGGAATCCTCCCTCGCCGGGCACGGGGCGAAGGGCATCGACGGTAGCGCCGAGGAGGTCGACGCGGAGGCGCGACGAAACGCGGCGACAAATGGCGCAGCATCCGGCCAGTGGGCAACGCCGGACCCGAAGGATGAGGCGGCGCTGGGACGTTGGGACGCCTCGGCGAGCACATCGGAGTGGGCGTACCACATACAGAACAGCGGCGCTCGGCAGCACCGGCGGTCGTCGACGATGCCGGAGTTCAAGTGGACCGGGCCGCTGCGCCCACAGAAGGTGTCGCCCAAGCGGTCGGTGCCCAAAGTCGGGTGGCTGTGCCCGCTGCCGGACTACGCGCGGACCGGCTGGCCGGAAACTGAGTTCGCCTCGTCCTTACAGCACAAGCTGGAGGTCAAGACGCCGGAGCAGATGGCCAAGATGCGCGCGGCGTGCTCGCTCGGACGCGCCGTCATGGACGCCGTCGCCGCCGCCATCGCTCCCGGCGTAACCACCGACTTTCTGGATCGCATATGCCACGCGATGACCCTGATGAACGGCGCGTACCCGTCCCCGCGGAACTACATGGGCTTCCCAAAGTCACTTTGCACGTCGGTGAACGAGGTGGTGTGCCACGGGATCCCCGACGGCCGGCCGTTGGAAGATGGCGACATCGTCAACCTGGACATAACCGTGTGCCTCAACGGGTACCACGGCGATTTAAACGAGACGTATTTTGTCGGGACCGGGACGTCCGACCCGGCGCGCGCTGAGAAGGCCAAGGCGCTGATGAAGTGCGCGCTGGAGTGCCTCGAGCTCGCGATGGGACGGTGCAAGCCGGGTGCGAGGTTTCGGGACCTGGGCGAGGCGATCCAGACGCACGCCAACGGAGCCGGGTACGGCGTGGTTAAAGATTTTTGCGGTCACGGCATCGGAGCGCTGTTCCACTGCGCCCCGAACGTCCCGCACTACGCCAAGAACAAGGCGGTCGGCACCATGAAGCCCGGGATGACGTTCACGATCGAGCCGATGGTGAACGAGGGCACGCACAAGACGAAGCACTGGCCGGACGGGTGGACGGCGGTGACGGCGGATGGAGGAAGGAGCGCTCAGTACGAGCACACGATGGTGGTGACGGAAACCGGGCTGGACGTTCTCACCAAGCGCACCGCTAACTCGCGCCCGTTCTATTGACGTATTAAACTAGACACGTAGACGTTAGGTGATTAGCTAGCTAGCTAGCTTTTGGAAAAGAGCACGACTCTGTTCGACCACGATGACACGCCAACTGAGCCAGATGAACTAACACTCTTATGCGACTGCTACACTTCAACATTAAAAAATCAACTCTTCACCGGGGAGAGCCCTGGCTTTCGAAGGGATCTCCGAGGAGCGACGACGTGTCCGATGACGGCGCGATGGGGGGACTCCCCGGCGGCGACCCCGCGCTATCCCTGCGGCTGCCCTTCCCGGCCGAGCCCGGCGTGCCCTTCATCGTCGACCCCGCGTCGTCGTTCAGCAGCGGCGTCTTCTCATTCGCTAATGAATTCACCGGCATCCCGTGCTCCTCGTCAAACACCCCAGCCCCGCAGCAGCACCCGGACATCTCGCAGACTTCGTACACCAGCAAGCTCACCTTTATGACTCCCGCGAGTACGAAGAGGGCGCACGCGATGAAGTACGCGCCTGGGTCGTCGTCGAAGCAGAAGAAGACTCCGCCCACCGCGCAAATCCCGAGCATGATCTCCGCCCAGACTAAGATGCGCATGTTCTTGTCCCACGGGCTCGGCGGGGGCTTACCCACCGCCTCGTTGTGCGCGCTGATGCACTCCCATCGCTCCACGAGGAACATCCCGACGCCGATGGGGAACATGAAGAAGGACACCGCCCAGATTACGTTCGCCCAGTTGCGCATCCACTCCCACTCCCTGTTATCGTTCATCTCCGCGCCGAACACCGCGTGCAGGACCGTGGGTGAGTACATCAGCGACCCGAGCGTGCCCATGGCCAGACCGATGACGTTGAATATCGTGCCGAAGAACTGGTACCCGGCGCTGTTGATCGCCATGTTTTCCTGGCCCCGGAGCCTATCCTTGTTCTCCTTGCTGAGGCACTGCGGCAGGGCCATGCCGACGCCGCAGAGGACGTACCCTGCGGTGCAGAAGAACGACGTAGGATCCCAACCCTTCTGAAGATACATCAGCGCACCCAGCGCGAACATCAGCAGGCCCATGTTCACCTGTGGAGGGGAGGGACGACGGGTTTAGGGTCAGCGATCGGGAGTACGTAAAAAGAGACATTCGACAATCGTAGTCTATGGAGATGCAGACTACGGGAGTAATCGGCGCGGGGGACGCGCGTGGCGGGGTACTCACGCTCAGCAGCAGGAAGATCCTCGTCGGATACGAGTTATCGAAGGGGTCATCGTCGTCGTCGATGTCTTTCCCGCGACCCATCCCTCTCAACCAGCCCCCGGTGGCTCACCCCAACCCGGCTTTTGGGAACTGTAACCACCAGCCGTGACTTTTGTCTATGGGATGTCCACCCCGAGGCCCTCCTCCCGACGGCCCGGAAGGTTTGGGTGTCGAAACCGCGGCGGAGATCCGTGAGAAACCTCCTCGCCTCGCGAGAGTTCTTCGCGGGGCGCGTGGATGGTCCGCCTCCACGGCTGCGACGTGAGCTTTGCACGTAGCGGCGCATGAGGCATCTAGCCATACACAATAGTTGAGAGTGAATCGTTGGTTATGGGCCCAAAAATCCAACCAACAGGCTGCAGGTCAGAAATTGTTGTCCAATTAGCGTTGAGAAGGGCCTAATTGACGTGGTTTCACTCGAGAAACGTATGTGAACTAGTTAGAATCCAGATTTTCGTTATTCAGCCCCTCCAAAAGAAGCGGAGGGGGCAGAGGCTCGATGTCCTAAATTGGGCAGCACCGATGGACGACCGGTCGCGAGCGACGGCGGTGGACGTCGTACGCCGATGCCGCGAGGCGGGCCTCGAGCTCGACCCCGTCCTCGCCGCGTATCACTGCGCGGCGCTGAGGTACGAGGGCGTGGCGTGGGACGACGCGTTCGCGCAGACGGCCGCCGAGCGCATCGTCGCGCCCCGGTCCAAACTCGCGGTGGACACGCTCGCCATGCAGGTCGCGGCGGATGAGATCCGCGCGACGATGACCGCGGCGATCGCGGGGGATCGACGCGAACGCGAGACACGCGCGTCGGCGTACGAGCGCGAGGTGCTCACCGTCGCGTCCGCGATACCGAACATGACCCAGCGCGAGCTGGCTGACTTCATGGAGCATATGTGGAAAAACGTCTTCTTCCGGTACGTGTGCGTCGAGGGCGGCATGGAGAGCGCGCTGGGGATCAACGACGAGGCGGGACGCGAGGAGACGTTCGCGGCGTTCGAGTCGGTCTTTCCCAAGTCGGAGGTGGCGCGGTTCCTGACCCAGACCCCGGGGGAGATCAAAGCGCAGCTCCCGGAGCTCGCGTCGATCGTCCTCGGCATCCGCGTCTTCAACCGATGGACCGAGGAGGAGACGCAGGGTTCACAACCCTCGCCCAGCGGCCGCGTTTTGGACCCGGCGCCCGGGTACATCACCCTGGGCACGAAGATGCGCGAGGACCTGAAGGGCAGGGCGCACTCGGCGGCGAGGCTGTGCGCGCAGTACCGATGCGTCTCGTCGCATCAGGCGCTGCGAAAAGACCCGGCCGATCCCCTCTTGGCGCGTCTCGCGGATGAGAACAACAACCGCGCGTCCTACTGGTCCATCCTCCGGACGCTCATCGAGGATAACGAGGAAGGGTACGAGCGCGTGGGGGACTTGGCGCGGAGGGTGCACGACGGGTGCGGCGAGGTTCGTTCGCTGATTGAAGCCGTCGAGGGTGAGGGCGACGGGGTACAGAGGGACGCGGCGTATCCGGTTCTCAACGTGATCGGCGTCACCCACGCGGCGCTCACGGACGAATCCCTGGCGCAGGAGGTCATCCACGCGGTGAGCGTACGGATGACCGACTTTACCAAGCCCTTCGAGACGTCGCTCACGAACGAGCTCCTCCACGAGGGGATCCGCGTCGAGAAGATGGCCCGGGAACGGTACGGGCCCCACGCCGTCGTCGGCGTCCCGAAGATTGACGAGTCCAAGGATGTCCCAAAGACCGTCGTGGAGCCGCACCTGACTCGTAAGCTCGGCGAGTCCGGCGCGGAGATCATAGACGGCGGCGTCACGACGTTGGAGTACGGGGGATACGACGTATTCGCGCTGTGCAAACGCGGCGGGCTGGCGATTCCCGCGTCGATGACGGCGCCGAAAACCGCGGTGGTATTCCAGGGCAAGACGTACGGTTTCGCGGACGAATACGGCGCCCAGCAGTTCGCGTCGCAGCCGTTGAAGTACACACGCGCGATGCACGCGGCGCTGTTTCGCGCGCCGGAGCTGGTGCGCATCACGCATCCGTCGGCGGAGGCCGTCGCGAGGGAGTTTCCAAACCTGGACGTCGCCAAGCTCGCGTCCGGGATGTCCGTGACGTCCCACACCGAGTTTGGCACCCAGACGGACACGCACTTGGTGGAGCGTCACATCGATAAGGACTACGAGTGGAACGAGTGGGCGCTGCGGCGACGGGCGCTGCACGCGGCTAACCTTCTTCGCAAGGCTACGCACGGATCGCAGACGGATTCGAGTCACTTCAGGCGGGAGAATACCACGCAGGTTTGGCTCCCGAAGAAGAACGAGACGCAGACGGTGGTGAGCAAAGGGACGACGATGCCGCAGAAGAAGAGGTACTTGGGGGGCGTGCGGGGCGCGCCGGACGTGAAACTGAACGTGGTCAACGTGGAGTTGGACCTCGGCCAACCTTACGAGTACTGAAGCGTAGTCTATCAAAAACATCTACCTTCTAACGACGTCATCCCGCGGAGGGCGTTCCTCCC
>JGI24539J26755_10000865_pt1 | contig 14193 bp, 10 predicted proteins | sample NorSeaMetagenome_2_FD_26755 | JGI IMG/M metagenome (IMG submission 26755) | reverse complement strand
GATGGTAGTGCTTTTTTATATCTGTGGAACAATCTTCTTCTTGAATATAGTTTAAACACTGTCTATCTTATTTTTATAACAAGTATTGTTTCTTTGTTTTTTGGGGTAATTCCTGCTTGGTTTATAAGCAATTATGCCTTTAGATTTCGTCGTTTTTTTGATATTGCATTATATCTGCCTCTTGCAATACCGACATATATAATGGCCTTTACATACAGCGATATTCTTAGCTTTACTGGTCCATTACAGTCATTTCTTAGGGCAAAGGTTCCATCTGTATCAGATATTTTTAATCTTGACTATTTACAAATAGAAGTTCTTGGTATTATTCTTGGTCTTTCTCTTTACCCTTATATATATACTGCCTGTAGACTTTCTTTCAGCTTAATTGGCTCAACATACATAAACATGTCTAAAAGTCTTGGCCTGTCAGGATTAAAATTATTTTACAAAGTAGTTTTACCGCTCTCAAAACCTGCTATTTTTTCCGGACTTTTTCTAGTGATTATGGAAGTTTTAAATGAGTATGGCGCTGTTAAATATTTTGGAGTAAACACCTACACTACAGGAATCTTTAGGGCATGGTTTTCAATGGGTAATGAATCTACTGCAATACAGCTTGCCTGTCTACTGCTGTTTATTGTTTTTTTCTTTTTATTCGTACAAAAAACTATTGCTAAAAAAACTAAATTTTACTATTCAAAAAACTCTGCAACACAAAAACTTAGCCCTCTTAATAAAAACAAGCGTTTTTATGCTTACTTCTCATGCCTTGTTCCTTTTGTTCTTGGCTTTGCTATTCCCCTTACTTATATCCTTTTTAATTTTTTCTATAATTTTAATGATATAAATTTCTCTAAACTATTATCTCTTAGCGCTAACTCTATTTCTGTTTCTACAATTGCCTCTTTAATTATAATCTGCGTTGCAATACTTTTTTTATATGTAGAAAAAATCTCAAAACTTACTATAAATAAAACTCTTAATCAAATAACTTCTCTTGGATACGTCGTTCCGGGTGCAGTTATTGGTTTAGCTATTATTCTGCTATTTACAAAAACACCTTTTTTACAGTCATTTTCTTTAGTCGGGTCTTTTTCTGTTTTAATTTATGCCTATGTTTTTCGTTTTTTAGCTGTTGGAAAGTCGCCCATTAAATCTAGTCTTGAAAAACATCCTGATTCTTTTGATGAGACTGCGAAAACTCTTGGCTTGGGCCCTTTTAAGATCCTTAGAAAAATTCACTTCCCTATTAATAAACTGGCTCTTATAATTGCGTTTATAGTAACATTTGTTGATTTACTTAAAGAACTTCCAATAACACTTATTTTGCGACCATTTAATTTTGATACTTTAGCAACTCAAACATATCAGTTTGCAATAGAAGAAATGATGGTTGATTCTGCAGTATACTCTTTAGCTATTATTATTATTGGGACTATTATGCTTGTTCTTTTAAAATCTATGGTAAACAAACAAATTAATGCATCTTAAAGTAGAAAACCTTATTAAGTTCTACAATAAAAGTGAGCCTTTAATCTCTAGCTTAAACTTTGAGGTTAAAAAGGGTGAAATAGTCTCTTTTTTAGGTGAAAGCGGTGTTGGAAAAACAACCTTTTTAAAATGTATTTCTGGACTAGAGAAAATAAACTCTGGATCTATAACCTTAAATGACAAAGTACTAAACAGCTCTGATGTTTTTGTTAGCCCTCAAAAAAGAAATATTGCTTTTGTATTTCAGGACTATCCTCTTTTCCCTCATTTAACTTTAGAGGAAAATATTATTTTTAATCTTGAAAAAAAGTATGTTAAAAAGCTCGACTATATGCTTTCTCTTACAAATCTAAAAAACCTTACAAAAAGATACCCTCATGAGCTTTCTGGAGGGGAGCAGCAAAGAGCATGTATTGCCAGAGCTCTTATTCGTGAACCTGACTTGCTACTGCTTGACGAACCTTTTAGCAACTTAGATCTTGCAATAAAACACAATATAATTGACGAAATATACCAGATAATTAAAGCAACTGAGACAACAACAATTTTAGTTACTCACGATATTAACGACTCATTAAATATTGCCGATAAAATACTTGTTTTTAAAGCTGGAAAACTACAGCAGTATGACAATCCTGTAGAAATGTATTGTAAGCCCGCAAACTGTTATTGTGCAAAAATACTTGGAGGCATTAACAAGTATCATAAAAGTGGGGAAGACTTCTATATTAGAGCTGAAAAAATAAAAATAGAAGCCTTGTCCGAAATAAGTCTAACTGTAAAAAAATCTCTTTTTCAAGGAAAAGAATATATAATTACTGCCGATTATAATGGAGAAACCTGGAGTCTGTTTAGTTCTACCCCTCTTAAAAAAGAAGAAAAGATTTTTGTTAGTTTTAATGAAGAAGATCTAATTTATTTTCCACCTCACTGTCATAATTATTTTTAGCTAGCTTGTTAAAAAAGACTGGTCTTGCTCTATTTCCATACCTATTTTAAAAACAATATCCTCTATTGTTTCTTTTTCATAGTTAATCTTTATTGGTTCTTTTATCTGCATCGTCTGTTTTACACCTCTTTTCTTTATAAAAACTCCTTTTTTATCAAAAGACCTTCTAAAGCCATCGATTACTATTGGAACAACTATAGGTTTGTTTTTCTTTATAATGTGTGCGGTTCCTTTTCTAACAGGCTTCCAAGGAGTTGTTGTTCCTTGAGGGAAAGTAATGAGCCATCCAGCGCTAAGAGCTTTTTCAACAACATCAATGTCCGAAGTTTTTACATCTCTAGTTATGTCTTTTCCTTTATCTCTCCAAGTTCTTTCAACTAGAACAGCTCCAGCATAGGAGAGTATTTTAGGGAAAAGCCCGGCTTTCATTGTTTCTTTTGCTGCAACAAAAAAAATATTCTCCTTAGGGTTCCATATATAAGAAAATAGATTGTCTATGTTGTTGTTGTTTCCACTTAAGCTTGCGTTCATTACATGAAGCATTGCCGCAACGTCAGCATAATATGTTTGATGATTAGAAACAAATAAAACATTATTTGAAGGCAGGTCTCTTAAAATTTCACCTCCCTTAATGCTAAGACTATTAATACCTTTAAATCTTCTATAAGAAAGTATTCCAAAAACTCTAATTACCCATTTTTTTAAAAACAGGTTATGGCCGAAAGAATTTTTTTGTAAAAAACCCATTTAAATTATTTGGTGAACATTAAAATACTCTTTTATGCGATAGTTATTTTTTCTTGAAAAGCCTACTTTTTCCTCTTTTCCCTTTTTTTGATTTTCCTCCTCTCGATACTTGTTGACCATCTTTTAAAATAATAATTTTGTATTTAGTATTACTCTTTGATTTTTCCTCAAAACTTGGCTCTTCGAATGTTGAACATTTTAATTTCGAAACGCCATTAAATGTCTTTTTAGATCTACAAGAGCTTATAAAAACAAAAATGATAAGGCTAAAAATGATATGTTTTAATTGTATTTGCATAACACCGCAAAATTAAAACTATTTTAGCCATAATAAGAATATGCGCAAAAAAACTAACAATAAGTCTTTTTCTAAAAGTCAGATAATCAAAGATATTCTTTTTGTTTTTAAAAAAAACTCTTCTAGAAAACTTAACTATAAACAAATTTCTAAACTCCTTTCTATAAAAGATATGGGGACAAAGATTCTATTGGTTGAAGCTTTGGAAAATCTTGCAGAAGAAAATTTTATAAAAGAAGTGTCCAGAGGATCATATCGATATATACACAAGAAAAAAACAATTATTGGAACTGTAAAAAACACAAACTCTAAAGGGGTTTACGTTATCTATGATGAAGACAAGGAGGTTTTTGTAGAGAAATCTGATGCCAAATTTGCTCTAAGGGGTGATGAAGTTTCTGTGCTTATTACTCCAAAAAACAAAACAAAAATTAGAGGTTCTGTTGAGGAAGTTCTTAAAAGGTCCAGAAATTCCTTTATTGGTAGAGTTGTAAAAGAAGAAACTTTCGGTTTTTTTATTGCAGATGATTATAGAATTTATTTTGATGTTTTTTTACCTAAAAAAGAAATTTCTGGAGATTTTATAAATAAAAAAGTACACGTTGAAGTTAATCAATGGGATTCAAATAACAAAAACCCTATTGGTAAAATTATCTCTGTACTAGGGGATGCAAACAACCATGATGTAGAAATTAGTTCAATTCTTATAAATAATGGTTTGGACACAAGTTTTCCTAAAAACGTTATAAATGATGTTAAATTATTAGAAGACAGTCTTGATGAAAAAGACTTGAAAAACAGACTAGATCTTAGAAAAACACCAACTTTCACTATTGACCCTGAAGATGCAAAAGATTTTGATGATGCTCTTTCTTTTGAAAAGCTTAAAAATGGTAACTTTAGTGTTGGAGTTCACATAGCTGATGTTAGCCATTATGTTAAGGAAGGAACATCATTAGATCAGGAATCAGTAAGAAGAGCAACATCCATATATTTAGTAGATCGAGTGATTCCTATGCTCCCAGAAAAATTGAGTAATGATCTATGTTCTTTAAAACCTAACGTTGACAGGTTAAGTTTTTCTGTGTTATTCGAAATAGATAAAGAAGCTAAAGTTATTGCTTATAATATCGCGGAATCTGTTATTCATTCTGACAAAAGATTTGCCTATTTAGATGCTCAGGAGACAATAAATTCCAAAAAAGGTGTTTTCCATGAAGAGCTAATAATTTTAAATAATTTATCAAAAATATTAAGAAAAAAACGTCAAAAAAACGGTTCTATTAATTTTGAAAAAAGTGAAGTAAAATTTATTCTTGATGAACATAAAAACCCAATAAATGTTTATTTTAAAGAATCTCTTGAAACAAATAAATTAATAGAAGAATTTATGCTTCTTGCTAATAAAACAGTAGCTAAACATCTTGAAGGAAAAAAGATCCCTTTTGTTTACAGAGTACACGACAAGCCAAATGAAAATAAAATTAATGATCTAAAAAATATTGTAAAAACTTTTGGCTATTCTATTGAATCTTCAAATAGTTATTCTTTATCAAAATCTTTAAATCAGCTTTTATCTCAATCTCAAGGAAAAGCTGAAGAACAAATGATTGAAACCTTAACAATAAGGTCAATGGCTAAAGCAGTTTATACCACCAAAAATATAGGTCACTATGGATTGGCTTTTAACCACTATTCACATTTTACATCTCCTATTAGAAGATATCCTGATTTACTAGTACATAGAATTCTAAAAAATTATATTAGACAAGAAAAATCAATAGATGTTTCTTCTTTGGAAGTTTTATGTAAACACTCCTCTGAGATGGAAAAAATGGCTTCAGGTGCTGAAAGAGAGTCTATTAAATTTATGCAAACAAAATATTTAAAAAATAAAATTGGAGAATGTTTTTCCGGTGTTATTTCTGGTGTAACAAACTGGGGTTTTTATGTTGAATTAGATAAAAATAAATGTGAAGGGCTTGTTAAAATAAGCTCTATTAAAAATGACTATTTTATTTATGATGAAAAAACTCAATCACTTATTGGAAAGTCATCCAAAAAAGTTTATCAGCTAGGCCAAAAAGTAAATATAAAAATATCAAATGCTGATTTAGAAAAAAAACAGCTTGATTTTATCTTAGCTTAATTCCTATTATTATTTAATAACAATCTTTCTTGTTTCTATCCAATCTAAACCTTTAAAGTTAATTTGATAGATTCCAGCTGATAATTTTGAAACATCTATAATATCTTTTGCTAAAGACTCTATAACAACTTTACCTTCAATATTTACTATACTTATATTTTTAGTTCCCGCAGGTAAGTTATTTACATACAAAACATTATTAGATGGGTTTGGATAAATACTTAAATCATCTGGTCCATTTAAAAATATAGCTTCTGTAGAATTTGAACAATTTTGATATCCATTTGTTTCTGCTGATCCTATTGTAGATGAAGAGCCATTATCAGTGCTACCTTGGCTATCAAAAAGCATTCCAACAATATGTACTTGATCTAAATCCCAACTTGGGTCTAAAGGAAATTCAAAACATACTGTTTCTTGATCTCCAATTGAATAAGAATTTTGAGGAAGTGCATCACCTAAAAATGAAGGACTAATAGCTCTAGCAACGTGTCTATATATCATTATATTGGAATTTACATTAGACCCTAAATTTGCCCAATCTGTTCCATCTACATCAATCAAAGAACCAGAATTTCCACCACTATAATAATTTGCTTGGAAATACTGAGGACCTGTTCCTGTAACACTATCTTCAACTACAGCACAAGCTAATCTCCAATTACCACTAATAGGCATTTGAAAATCTAAGTCTAAAGAAACTTTTAATACGTTATTTTCAATTTTTGCTCCATTTGTTATCATTGCATGTGGAGGTATAACAACTCTTTGTATAAAATCTTGACTAAAGGCTCCAGGATCTATAGCTGGACCTCTATCGACTAATCCACTTGGATATCCTGCAATATAATTTCCTATAGCATTATCATATGTGGCATCTGTCATTGGATCACCATTATGAACGGCTATTCCTTGCCAAAACCCTTCATAGTCTTTATCCATCCAATTTAAAGCAACTGATCCTCTTGGACACCAACCACACCAAGTTCCTGTTGCTTCTTCTCCAATAACTAATTTACCAGTTGCAGGAATAGAAATATTTAAATTTGTAGCTAGCGTATCATCTGCTGTACTTTGCATCATACCACCATTTATATTAGAAATATATGCTTGAGCTGTTGATATTCCTCCTAATGTTATAGAATTTGTAAAAATTATGTTTGTAATTGAGTTTGTTGTAAGAGTTAAACCTGTTATATTTTCTGTTATTTGAGATCCATTATAATCGAAAGTAACATCAAAAGAATTAATATCATCAATACCAAAATTTCTTACATTAACAGTTGGAAAACGATCTTGAGTTGCAAGACCATTTATAGCATCAATTGATAATACTTGAGCATTTAAAGAATCTAATTGAGCAGGAATATATGGAAGACAAACATCATCAATATAAAATTCTTGTCCTGCTGTTGGATAGTAATCTATTGAAGCAACTTGATTAACTGGATTACTAAAACTTCCTTGATATATACCATCATGAAATACTTCCCAAGAATTAGTTGTTAAATCACATACAAGACTTTGTTCAAACCAAGTATTAACAGGGTATGTAGCTGCTAATAAAGTTTGAGCACTTCCTGAAGTTGCATAATTAACGTTTCCAGCAGCATCTAATGTTACATCTAATGCCCATGTAACTCCTGGAGTATTTTCTGCTTGTATATTCCAATAAGCACCACTAACAACATAAATCATATGTGTTAAAGTAAATACTCCTGAAACATATGGAGTACCTGCACCAATAGGCAATACAACATCTTCAGGCCCTGCTACTGAAGAATTAGCATTAAAACCTAAACAATTATTTCCTGAAGAAGCATAATTACTAGAGATAAAAGCATCATCAGTAAAAGGAGCTGAAAGTCCATTCATTAACTCAGCCCAGCTATTCCAATCTGGAGATGTTTGTGCTATAGGATCTCCTACATTATAACTTTCAAAATCATCACACCAGTAAAGTGGAGCACTTTGACTAAATAAAGAAGCAGAAGAAAAAACTAAAGAAATAACTAGTAAAATATTTTTCATAATTGTTGGTTTTATTGAATTGTGAAAATACAAATTTTATTTAAATTTTTCAATAATTATTTTTCAATAGATATTATATATATATATAACTATTGTTTTTAAAAAAAAAAGAAAATTATTATATTATATATAGTATGTTAAGTCTGTTTATAAAATATTATCATAGAATTTGCTTTAATGAATTATTAAAAGAACTTAACAACTTATCATTATCATAATAAAAAGTATTCACTGTATATTAAGCTTTTATAATAAATACTAACATTTATTTTATTTTGTTAATAGTAATATAAACAAGCAAAATTTAATAATTATATTTGAATTTTACTATAAAAAAAGTTAATAAAGAAACTTAAAACTTAGATAAAAAAAACAATAAGTATACTTGACTTTAAAAAATTCGATGAGCTTATATTTTTTACATTAATAAGCATTAATTTTTATTAATTTTTATTAAAAAAGTTAACAAAGTTTATTAACAATAAATATTATAAAATATTAATAAAATGAAAATAGGAATTGCATGTGACCACGCTGGATTTGATCATAAAGAAAAGTTAAAAGAGTATTTATTATTAAAANAAATAATAGTTGAAGATTTTGGTTGTTATTCTTTAGAGAGTGTAGATTACCCCGATTTTTCACATTTATTATGCAAATCAATAGATAGTAAAAAAAATATCTTTGGAATTCAATTTTGTGGAACAGGAAATGGAATAAATATGACTGCCAATAAACATCAAAATATTAGAGCTGCTCTGTGTTGGAAACCAGAAATAGCCGCACAAGCAAGACTTCATAATGATGCAAATGTTCTTACTATGCCAGCAAGACATTTGAATTGGAATCAAGTAAAAGAAATAACAGATATTTTTTTACAAACAAATTTTGAAGCAGGAAGACATCAAAGAAGAGTGGAAAAAATCAACAATATTTAATGAATAAAATATTATTAAATTTTCTTTTAATATTTTCTTTTAGTTCTTACTCCCAAGAGAATATTAAATTTTCTAAAACTATACAAATAGAAGATTTATATAAGCATATATCGGTCTTATCTTCTGATTCTTTAGAGGGTAGAGAAACAGGAAAAAGAGGACAAAAAATGGCAGCTGACTATATTGCATCTTTTTTTTCGTCTATAGGAATACCTCCTTTTAAAAAAAACACTTACTATCAAAAATTTAAAGTAAAATCTGAAAGACATATATGTAAATGTGATGATTGCGATTTAGATTTTTTTAAAAGAATATTTAAAAGCAATCAAACAATCAGAGGAGAAAATGTTTTAGGTTATATTGAAGGAAGTGATTTAAAAGATGAATTATTAATAATTACCGCTCATTATGATCATTTAGGAATGCACGACAGTTTAATTTTTAACGGTGCAGACGATGATGCTTCTGGAGTTTCTGCAGCACTTGAAATTGCTGAAGCATTTATGCTCGCAAAGAAAAGCGGTAATGGACCTAGAAGAAGTGTCTTAATTATGCCAGTTTCAGGTGAAGAAAAAGGTTTATTAGGAAGTAGATACTATACTGATAATCCAATTTATCCTCTTGAAAATACAGTTGCAAATTTAAATATTGATATGATTGGTAGATTAGATGATTGGCATGATAATGGTAATTATGTATATTTAATAGGATCAGATAGATTAAGTTATGATCTACATCAAGTAAATGAAAAAATGAACTCTAAACATGTAGGTTTAGACTTAGATTACAGATTTAATGAAGAGGATGATCCAAATAGATATTACTTTAGGTCAGATCATTATAATTTTGCTAAAAATAATATTCCCGTTATATTTTATTTTAATGGAGTGCATGAAGATTATCACAAGCCCAGCGATACAATAGAAAAAATAGATTTTGAAAAGATTAAGGTTATAACAAAATTAGTTTTCTTGACGGCATGGGAAATAGCAAATAGAGACGAAAGAATTAAATTACGTGATGATTTATAGATCATCGTATGTATAAAGGTATGCTGGTTTATGAGCAACACCTTCTTGTTTTTCTTTTGTTCTTTTTATTGTGCTAATTTTAGAAATATTCTTTCTAAAGTTTCGTTTATCTAGTTTTTCTTCTAATAGGATTTCATAAATATTTTGAAGTTGAGATAAGGTAAATTTTGAGGGAAGTAAATTGGAAACTATTTTATGGTCTAATACAGTTTTCAAATATCTTAAAGCGCTTTTGATGATTTCATTGTGGTCAAAAGCGAGATTAGAAGGGACTTTATTTAGACTTACCCATTCAGCATCAGAAGCAAATGATGAGGGAACAGGACTATAATCTTCCATTCTTACCAATGATAGATATCCAACAGTAACAACTCTCTCTTCAGGGTTTTTTCTATACATTTTTAGCCAGTCTTGATCTTTCTTTTGATTAGTTCTAGTAGGATTGCCAAAGACACTAAACTGCTTTAAATAAATATTCTCTAAAGAGGTAAGAGACATAAGTATTCTTTTTGCACCACAAAGAAGATCTTCTTTGTTGCCAATTAGATCTCCAGGCACAGCATATTGATAGTCCTTATTTTTATTAACAAGTTTTTTTATTAGTAAAATTTTTAGTTTTTGATCATTATCAAAACCCAATATTACACAGTCAACAGATAAGTTTATTAGAGACATTTTAAAATAGTTTATTTAACATAAAAAGGAATATTTGCTGTTGCAACATTGTTTTCCCCATCAGAAATATAGATATAAAAACGATACGCCCCCGATCTATATGGGGCTTTAATTTTAATATTATTAGAGGTCTTCTCCAAAATTTTAAAATCAAGAAGTCCTCCTTTTGACTCGAAATCACCTCCAGCTTTTTTATCTGTACTTTCTGCCATAAGCTCATATGTATAAGTTAAAGAATCTTTTTCAAAGTCTGTTGTTTGAATTTTAAAGTTTAAATTTTCCCTTTTTTTAACCTTAATACTTTTGTATTTGTCTTTTTCATTTAATAAGAAGCTAGAAATTAAAGGAGCTTTGTTTTTGGATTTATTTTTTGCCCAGTAAGAGTTTAAAACATCAACACTTTCAGTTGATTTGCCGTCTTCAGTAAAAATTCCGTACCAAGTTGGTGTTTGCTCTTGTTTTTGTCCCCATAAAAAAGCATAACTTCCAAGACACAATTCGCTATCTTTTTGAATATGTTTATAGCCGTCAAATCTCATTTTTGCTTTTTCAGAGCTGTTGGCCTCAACAGAAACACCCCAAGCTGTTGTTGGAGATTCCCAGTGACCGTATGGCCCCCATTCAGTAACCATATAAGGCTTTTCCCAGCCATATTTATTTACTTGGTCAGACAGCCCTCCAATTCCTCCATAGGTATTTATTCCTAAAATATCTATACTAGGACAATAGTTTTTTATCATATATACCTCAGAAACATCAATACCAGCTGTTACAGTCATAATAGGATGGTTGGGGTCTAGCTTTTTTATTAGTTTAGCAATATCTTCTACAGCATTCCATACTCTAAAATTTGAATAGAATAGATCTACTTCATTTCCAACAGCCCACATTAGTAACGCTGGGTGATCTTTAAGCTTTAAAATAGCTTCCTCAAAACCTTTAAGTTGCGCCAGTACAGAATATTCATCATTGTAATCAAAACCATGTCTTTCATGATTTACCCACAACCCCATACAAACAGTCAGGCCGTTTTTATGAGCACTATCAAGAACAGCTTGACCATTATTTATTGTCCAGGTTCTTATAGAGTTTCCTCCAATATTTGCAAGCTCTTTTAAATGATTATCTCCACCCGCACCCCTTACATAATAAGGCTCTCCATTATGAAGAAGTTCAAAGCCTTTTGCCGTCTTTATAATCTCTGTCTTTTTATAAACACTTTGAGAATAACAATTGCTAAAAACAAAAGAAAAACAAATAAAAAATATGAGAAAAACAGTTTTTTTCATTTTAGTTAGCAACTTCAAATTTTTCGACTTTTACAACTCCATTTATAGATGTCTTTAAAAGGTATAGTCCAGATTTAAGACCGTTACTAATATCATAACTATAGCTTAAAGGTTCTAGTTTTTGATTATCAATAATAGTTTGTATTAGTTTACCTTGTAGATTAATTATTTCTGCTTTTACCAAAGATGTTTTGTAAAGCTTTAGAGATAATGAAATTTTATCTCTTGCAGGTTTTGGATATATGCTTATTTCAAAGTCAAGAGTTTTTTCATTAATTGATACAGGAGCGGAAGAAAGTCCTATGTCGTCAAGAAAATAAGTATTCCAATTAACCATTCCTTGGTCAAAAAACAGAACAACCCTATTTATGCTCATACTTCCAGCAGAAACGCTTGAGAGGTCAAGGTTTAATTGCTGCCAGGTATTGTTTTGCCAAATGTTTTTTTCAAAGCCAATTACTTCTGCTCCATTGTTCTGAAAAGAAATATATAGTGGTGTTGGAGGGCCATAAATTTTCATATTAAAGAAAGGGTAGAGCCCTATATCTAAATCTTGTTCTTGGAAATAGGCAATCAAAACATCTTCTCCGTTAGCGTCAGGGTTTCTTGTGTAGTCACCACTATATTTACTAGAGTTAATACCTGAATTGTCTGGGTTGTAGCTTTGGTTTAGCCAGCCGCTCATATAATCAAAATCATTACACTGAGTTTGGGAAGGACACATTGATAGATTCCAATTACAGTCCCAATCTGCAAAATTATGTAGAGGGTCATTTGTAAGGCCGTCACATTGATTGTTAAACTCTGGCCCGTAAAGATTGTCAAAATAGTAGGTGTCAGAGGTAAAGGTTCCTCCGTTAAAAAGTAAAATTACAGAGGTTAGTCCAGAAGAAGACATGGATGGGTCTGGCTGATTATCAAAAATAAAATTAATTGTTTCCCATTCATTTGTTTTTGTTGTTAGGCCAAGATATACGCTATGCCTACCTGTTGGGTAATTTGTTGGCCCCGCTAAAGAGGAGTCTTCTAGAGTAATTTGAACAGGCAGCCCAGGCATTGGGCTAAAAACATCAACACTCATGCTTTTTGTTCCGTCTACATATTCACTAACATCGTTAATAGCTCCATTTGCAACGATAACAAGTACATCCCACATTTCTCCGGGGTTTCTAACATATTGTGCGCATAAAGGAGAATTATTAACAGAACTGTTAATGTCAGGGTTTTCATATCTGTCTGTCATTCCACCATGAACAAAGTCATAATAACCAATTCTGTTTTGTTCAAAATCATCCCAAAGAATCTGAGAGTAAATTAAGTTAGAAGTTATTAATAGAAAGAATAATAAAGCAATAGATTTTTTCATGATTTAATTTTTTGTTAAAGTTATGTTGTCTAATTTCAGTTTTGTGTTTTTTTCAAACTTAAATATAATCTGTTTTATTTTTGTTAAGTCAATTTTTGATTTCCTGATAGGAAATAATTTTAAAGGAATTGAGATTTTTTTCCAAGCACTATTATTTTTATTCTCTAACGAAAGTAGTTTTTCCTCAACAGTATAGCTTGTTTTTTTTCCAGCATAGTCTTCAAAGGTTACTGTAAAAAAATCACAAAAATCTTTTTGAAGCTCTAGGTTTAGGCTAAATTGTTTTATGTTGGTGCTAATGTCTGTATACTTCCATTTGTTCCAACTAACGCCAAAAGAGTTCCAGTCACATCTGTTAGAGCTTAGGTCTACCTCAATTACTGATGATTTTTTTTCAGAGTCTTTTGTAATCGTAAAGTTTTCACACCCCTTAGTGCCCACCCCCCAGCTTGCTAGTAAGCTATCTTTGAAAATAGTAATAGGAGAAATACTGTCATAAACAGTAAGGTTTTCCTCTAGTCTTTTATACTGATGATTATGTTTGACTATTTTCATATTATCAATAAAAACATCTGTTGCGTCATAACATTGGAGCATTAGCTGTTTAATGTTTGTAAGATTAATTTTATTTGCTCTATATGAGAATGTTTGTAAAGGGACGACCACTTTTGTCCATTTAGTTGTTATTTTTCCTCCATCAATACCGAGATAGCTTGCCGTTGCATAGCACTGATTCTCAGAATAATCTTCTAAAATAAAAACTATTGGAAGATTTGAAATAGATCCTTTTTCTACCCTAACTAGCATTTCAATTGCTGCGCTTTCAATAACAGAGCTTAAATCTTTTCCTTGCCAGCCATCCCAACCAATTCCCATTCCAATCCATTCACATGAAGATTTTTTAGAAGTTTTTAAATGGATAGAGTTTTTGGCAACATATTTTTTGTCTTTAATCTTAACACTTGGCAGGTTATATTTTCCCTTAACCTCATCTAGCTCGTTTTGCTCTTCTTTGATCAAAGTTTCTTCTTTATTTAGTGAGTAATCTATGCTTGCATCATATGCTGAAAAGCTGAAAGGATTACAGTTCTCATCATCCATCCCCCAAACCTCATCACCACCTCCTTTACTAAATATTTCCGTTGAGGTAAACCCATTTATTCCCTCTGAAGCCTTTATTTCAGCATCATAAAGAGTAAGCATAGTAATATTAGAGCATGAAGAAA
>JGI24539J26755_10000864_pt1 | contig 14221 bp, 1 predicted proteins | sample NorSeaMetagenome_2_FD_26755 | JGI IMG/M metagenome (IMG submission 26755) | reverse complement strand
GGATGGTTGCATGATAAATCCGTACCAGGAGTGCATGAGTCAAATGCTATAGCTGAATCAGCTGTGAGAAGAGTACTTAACGGAACTAGAGCTGTATTAGAGGCTGCTGGTTTTGAACCAGAATGGTGGCCCTATGCAGCCAAAACGTTTTGCTTCTTGCATAATACAGCTATCAGAGATGGGGAATCACCGTGGAATCTCAGGCACCAAGAAGGGCACTACAAAGATATTAGAATGCCATTTGGTAGCTTAATAGATTACACTCCCAACAAAGACGACCATGCCACAAGAAAGTTTGGAAAACCCTGTGTGACGGGTGTCTTCCTGGGTTATGACAGTGACTCTGGAGGACAACACAAAAGAAAGTACATTGTTGCTCCACTGGAAGAGTTTCAGAAATTCGGAAACAAAGTCAAGATCAGAACAAGTGTGAAAATCGAGAACACGGAGGGCGAAGTGTTTTTCCCACTCAAAGAAAGATACAATTACTTGTATAGGAGGATTAGGTTCAACCCTGATGAGATCACCCCTGAAGAAGAGGAGGCCTTCCGATCTGCTGAAGATGATCAATTCCAGCATGATAAGTTGCCAGGTGGTGAACCAGGTGGAAAGAAGAAATGGAGATCCTCTACTCCCGTTGCTAAAGCCGAGGATGAAAACGAGAACATTGAACATCCTGGAATATCGAAATCAGAAACAGGCGAAAAGCCAGGGCCACCTCCAGAGCGCCGAACCGCTGCTAAGTCAACACCAGAGTCGCCGAAGGGAACCAATCAGAAAACCCCTGTTGCCGACACTGGAGTCAAGGCAGTTGAAACTGAGAAGTATGTCACCGTGAATGGTGAAAAGAAACACAGAAAGGTTTACAAGGTGCTTGAGGGACCCTCAGGGAGAAAAGTTTATTATGTAGACGGTGGAACCGTCTTGAGTGGAAGATTTATTCGAAAAACGTCCAAGGGGATGAGGTCACCAGACTTCTCTCCAGAAGAGTGGCAGAACGTCGCTCCGGACATGAGAGTGTACGAGATTCGAGAATGGAACCGTAAACACCCAAATGACGCTGTTGCGTTGCCGAAAACCAAGGACAGTGGCGATGATGCCAGTCCTCATGGACCAAAGAAAGGAACCTATTCAGTAGGCGGTAGTTCATCTAGCTCTGCTGCACCTACTGGCTCGAAAGGGCCGGGAGGGAATGCAATGAGCGCTGTGCACAAGCATAGTGAAAAGCAGAGGCACAAATCACAAACCGCTGAAGACGCAAAGGAAATGCGAAGAATGGATGCTAATCTAAATGATGATGCATATGAAGGTCCGTGGCCGGCAATGCCAGTATTAACATCACTCAGAAGAATCAAACAACGAAAACGACATAGGTACAAGGTGCCTTTCCATCACCCGGCGTACTCTGCAATGGTCGCTAAACCAGTGACTAAGCAGGAGATCAAATTCAATAAGGCTGCAAGGGACGCCATTGAAAAGGAGTGGAGAAAACTCCGTGCAGTTGGGGAAATAAATCCTAAGACAGGTAAACCCACTGGTTGCTGGGATGAGTCGCGAGTAGTTTCTAAAAAGGTACTGTTAAGAGAGGCTATAAGGAAAAAGATGACTATCCACTGGGGAAGAATCTTTACCATCACTGTATTAAAAGGGTCGGAGTTACCTGACGGTGATCCCAACAAGAAGTATAAGGGAAGAGTTGTCTTTCAAGGCAATAACGTCAAGGACCAAAACTATGACGCAGCAGTGTTTGCAGAGCTGGGATCAGCTCCTGCAACAATGGAAGCAGGAAAGGCCGCAGATGCCTTGGGTTGCATTGAAGGCTATGATGTTGAAATCGCCGATGCTGAACAGGCATATACCCAAGCTAAGCTAGGTGGAGATGTTCCGACTTATGTCGAGTTGCCTCCAGAAAACAGGCCTGAATGGTGGTCTAAGCTTCCTTATGATGACCCAGTGTGCCCGCTGATCTACGCATTGTATGGTCACCCTGATTCAGGGGGGTATTGGGAACAACACTGTGAAACCCACTTGTTGGAATGTGGATTTAAGCCAATCCGATCATGGAGGTCTTGTTACTACCATGATTCTCTACAGTGCTATCTAGTCGTATATGTTGATGACTTTAAAATGGCCGGACCGAAAGATGGTTTGAAACAGGCATGGAAGTTATTGAGAGGCCCCACGAAGAGCTCGAAAGGGCTCACGATGGAGGAACCTCAACATGCCGCTGGGAGATATTTGGGATGTGAACACAGATTTTACACCGCTCAATCCCCAGAGTTAAATAACACGTTTCACGTCTCGGTTGGCAAAACTAAAAAGAAAGATGCTGAAGCAGGCCCCAATGTCAAGGCAAAGACAGAAGGAAATATTGGAGCTAAACCGGCACAATTACCAAGAAAAATGGTTAGAGTAGTTGAGTATGATCAGTCCAACTTCTTGACGGCTTGCGTCGAAAAGTATGTCGAGCTTGCTGGAGAAAAAGTCAAGAAACTGAGTCATGTGGACACCCCCTTCCTCGATGAATCGACAAAGATCCCAGAGGGAGAGCCCACGGGAGTGCTAGCTGGTATTGCGAGCAAAGTGCTCATGAAGATCTTATATGCTGCCCGTATGGGACGCTTTGACTTACTGAGAGCAACTAATAGTCTCGCAAGATATGTTACCAAGTGGGGGCCCACATGTGACCGACGGCTTCACCGCCTTGTTTGTTACATCAATTCTACAAAACACATCAAGATGGTCGGCTGGATTGGAGATCAAATGAAAGACCTCGAACTACAAGTCTATAGTGACGCAGATTTTGCTAGTGACAAGGACACTCACAAATCCACTACAGGTATATTTATGTGTTTGCGTGGACCTCATAGTTTCTTTCCACTCAGTGCAACAAGCAAGAAGCAGGGATGTGTATCGCACAGTACTCCAGAGGCCGAAATTGTGGCAATCAACTCTGCTGTACGGATCACTGGTGTACCCGCTTTGGACTTGTTTGAAACTATCTTCCAACGCAAGAAAATGCACATTAATGTACATGAGGATAATGAGACTTGTGCACGCATATGCAAGTCTGGCAAAAACGAGACAATGCGGCACCTACAAAGGACTCACAACATTTCAATTGCCTGGCTGCATGGTCAGTTCCAGCGCAAAGAATTTGATGTCATTAATGAGCCTACTGATGGTATGTGTGCAGACATCTTCACAAAAGGCTTCACCGATAAGTCTAAGTGGACGCACGCAATAAACCTTATCTCTCATATTGACCCCAAACGTGTTTTTGGCGCTATTGCTCTACCCGCACCTCGAGTTCCGGGGGGTAAGTGCTGGAAAAACAATGGTAAGGCAACTAACTTCAAGCTGCCTGGAAAGAAAGGTCCTGACATGAAGAGTGTTTATAGGCGAATTACTTTTGATGATGATATCAACCAAGTTGTTGAGGACGAAGTGCTGCGAGACAAAGAAGAACGCAGTAGCTATAAGTACCTCACTCGGTCACTGCCACAGGCAAACCGAAATCACCATATCTCAACTAAGTTCTACTACAAAGCAGGTGGGAAACTACCAGCTGAGTATCAGAACCCTGCTGCTCCTGCTGCTTCACATCCTGTTAAGCGCAGAATTCTTGAATGGTGCTGTGGGCCCAACTCAAGAATTGGAGATCACAGGGATGCTAAGAATGGTTGTGAGGTTACTCGCATCACTGAAAAGGAAGATGGTACTACCGCAAGGGGCCTTTCCCTTGCTCAGAGTGTTGTAGTTAAACCCCGATGTTTGCTATTTTCATCTATGCCTTGCACGGGGGGATCTCCTTGGATGAGGATTAACGTCCGACGTCCGGGGGGTTATGCAATACTTAGAAGACATATCAAACTTTTCAACAAACTCTGGAACAACTTTGAGCAAGTTGCCCGAGCAGCACACGCTGCTGGCAATTATATTGCTATTGAATGGCCCAGAGGATGCAGTTACTGGAAATTACCCAAGGTTAAAAGGCTTATGAAGGATTTAGATCTTAACTTTACCCACTTCGATGGTTGCATGCTTGGCTTATACAGTAGAAAAGGCAATCCCATTAGGAAACCCTGGTCGATCGCTACCAACTCAGAATGCATGATCAAGGAGTTCCAAGGGTGTCTTTGCTGTGGTCACAAAACGCATGATCCATGTGCAGGCAGTGAAACCAAGAGAACAGAAGGATATACTGAGACAATGGTTGGCATGATTCATAGAGCATTCCGCAAGCAGATTGACAGAGTGCATGTGAAACGCCATTGAGCAAATGATTCACGTCATTTGCAGCCATTTCTTTGGTTCTGAGCTCTAGGTTACAACTGATTTGAAGTGTTAGATTTGAGACCTACAAAAATCCCTTTTCCATAGCCTAGGTGCTTGACGGCTCGAGAGGGCTGTTGACACTGATAGCCGGGAACAATACTAAGTAGACAACTGGGAATACTGTGTTGTAACGAAAGATGGCATCCAGTTCTGGTAGTCATCCAAATGTTGAGCGAATGGTTGGGGCACAAGAGTTGGCAGAATTTGTCAACCGAGCTTGGACCCAACTAACTTCGACCTTTGAGGTGGATCAAAATGACTTGCCCACGGACCCTAGTGTCAACAGGGTATGCATTAAGATGAACAACCCCTCACTGATTACTTTGCTCAACAATGTTGCAAAGGAAGGTGGACAGTTGCGTCCTATCAAGAAATTGATGCAACTAATCATCTCACACCTTTCCACAGTAACAGACGACGACNGCATNGCAATTACTGATATATTCAACCCGTTGGATGTATTAGCTATCGCTGAATCAGTTCATGGATCCTGTAACCTGATNAACGACCGTGATGTCAGGCGAAGGATTGAAGAGGAAACACCTGTTGTTATGAGTTTGCAAGCCAACANNCGACTCATGCACCTCATGAACGCGGAACAACAACATCTCATCTTTGATGTACACAATGATGAACAGAGTCGTGTTATTCGCCGCATGGCAGAGATCTGGAATGACAAGATGCTCAGGATCCTGCAAGTGAATGACTTAGGCCCGGGGGGTCCTTCTGCGAGCTCGAAAGGGCCAGCAAAGGATTCACCATCCGCCGATGACTCAGGCACGGGGGGTCCTTCTGTCAGCTCGAAAGGGCCAGCAAAGGATGCACCGACTGCCACATCATCTGAGGCAAACCCGAAAGGGTCAGCCGAAGAGATCAAAGAAACTGGGAGTTCCGATGATTCAAAACCAGTGCTGCCAAACGAAATTGAGATTCCAAAAGGGACTAGCTCGAAAGGGCCGGAACCTATGGAACTTGATGAAGAAGAATCTGAAGATGGTAAGCGACTGACAAGAGCATTCGATCTACTTGGCCAAGGCCATAAAGACGAACCGCCACCAACCATTCATGAAGGAACATCAACTGAAGAGATCCTAACACTCCCATTACCCAAGGAAACCGTTCACCTTTGGGCCAAGCTGAACCAACGGTACAGCGATGAAAAGGGAGAGAAGATGGGTCACCTGATCCTGAAGGATTGGACTATCAATGATGTTGAACGAATCTACATGATGATTGGTATCAGTACTGACATTGAAGTATTCAACAAAAGGATTGACAGTGAAATGCCAAATCTATCGGCTTCCTACAACACACCGGAACTCAGAAAACGGTATGAGGACCGGACGGGAACGAAGATCAAGGCAACAGTCATGACGGCAATACGTTTTGCAAACGATATGAAAAAGGAGAATGACATCTGCAAAATGCCGTACCAGTACTTCGTGTTTCTTGCACATTACCGACTCACGCAATTCTTCCAAAGAGGAGGTCTTAGCGACCCGCTAAAGAACCTTCCTGAAGCCGGACGAATGTTGACTAACTACGAGCGATTCATACTNTTAATACCGGCACACGTGAAGTGTCGCATGTATTACTTGTCGATCCTCGCTGTTGCTCAGATGCAAAAGGGTTTCCACAGCATGGATAACCCCGGAGTAATTGAGCGTCCTGGAGTCAACTTTCTAAAGAACCATTGGACCTTGAAGTTTGAGAAGGTGAACCAACTCAGGAAACTAGCACCCTCGATCACTAATCCTGAGAGGCCAAGGGTGATCCACACACATGAGGGCACCGAGGATAGGCTCCAAGTTGTTGTGTTGAACCTTCAATCTTATGGGGCCAGAGTGTTGATGGACGACAAACAATGCCACCTCATATATGTACCTCACCCTCAAGATGCTATTGATTTCCCTGACGCATCCAACAACTACATGCATCAAATTGTGAGACCATTCGATCTCATTTCAGGTGTACAAGTTGTTGCTCCTCAAGATGTTGGATTGCAGAATGGATTCCAAGTAGTTTTCATGTATGGACCGATTTCCCTCTACAAAATGGAAGCTGCTAACCACTTCGATCTTAGGACCTCTGATGAATACATCCAGCAACAGATGTACCTAGATGGAGACAAGAGGAAGAAGGATGTGGATTTCAATATCTGGAAAAGTGCACGATCAGAGCACTCCAAAGGGAACACCATCATAGCTCACTTCAACTACCAAGATGGCTTCAGTGGTCTAATCGATTTTCAGGACCGAAAAGTCAACTTAGTTGACTTCCAGGGGAGATTCAAGGACAACATGAAAGTGGGCTGGGATGAAAACAGACCAAGAAACGACCCACTCCCTGGATGGCTCCTTGACATCGACAAGGACCCAAGAGTTGAGATGAGAGCAAATATGGAACAACAAGAAAACCAGGAAAAAGAGGTAGTAAGAACATCAGTCAATGAAGTCCTCAAAGCAATGGAAGAGAGCAAGCAAGAGGAGGGACGAGAGGACACGTCCTACCTGCAGTCACACTGCAACGCTCCACTGCTGAGAGACAGTCATGCTAGCTCATCCGCACGTGAACAGTGGTTGGCAAACTCCGCTAGCTCGAAAGGGCAGGTGGAATGCGACGACCCCATCACAGCAAGGAACAATGCTATCCAAAGTGTTCTCAGGAACGCTGAGGAAAATGCAGTGATAAGCTCCGCGGAAGTACTAGCCCCAGCGCACCAGAGAGAACAGATGACAATGCCCAATCCGCCACTGGGACATGTCAAACTCTGGAATGACCACATGGCCTACATCATCAGAGAGGCAAGCAACGTGGACACAGATGAATGTGGCGCATTGTATGTAGCAACATCTGACAAGCCATTCATCATCACGCGTGCTACTCTGTTTGAGCTCATGGGTAACTTTGGGCTGACGACAGGAAGAATCATGTCGCTCAATTTACTCAGCGTAATTCCCAACTATGACCCATCTGAGCTAATACCATGGAGAGTGAGAGTCTCATGGTTCAGTGACGGCATTGGTGGATTCAAGAGTTACGCTAGCTGTGTGAACGCGCTACAAGAAACAGCTCTGTACCACTACGAGTCTGCCCACATACCTGAACACACAAGGTGGGGGACTAGGTCACAGACTGAGTTCATGGATGAGGATGCCAAGAAATCTTTCATGAACAAACACGCTATCTATGTCAGACCTGGCAAGAAGATCATCGACATGATAGAAGAAGCCCTTGAGCACCGACAACACATGGATGCTATTGGCATATTGACTGGACTAGAGGAATGCTTTGATACAAGCAAACAAAATGAATACATCTACAACCATGACAAAGCAGAAGACCTCATGGCGAATGCAGCCGGAATCGCTGCCTACCTCAAAAGGAATTTCCACAATTGCATTGTGGTCATCATGGCAGATGCCACTCTGTTTGAATGTGACCCACGACTCGACAGGGTTGTAGGACACTTACAGACTGAGTTTGGTATTCTAGGAGTCCCATGTCACATTGCGACAAAGCATATGGAATCAGCAACATGGCTCCATAGCAACGCTACCATGCATTGCTTTGAGAGGAATGAAGATGAGAAGCAGAGATTGGGAAGAATGCTCTACGCATACCAACGCATCATGTGCTTGTTGAATACTCAGAACTATAAAGAAGAAGCTCGTGAGAATTCCCTGCACAACATTGTTGGAAACTGGTGTGGACTCTCAAACTCTCTCCTCAGACAATACATGGTTAACATCCCAGTGACTGAGAAAGTCACACCNGAGGTTCACNACGATGANTCTCCTTGGGAGTTACCAAAGGAAGAGGAACCATACTATCTGTATCCTGAACAGGACAGAAGCANGGAACCAGGACCGTCTGACTCGAAAGGGTTGGATGGCGATGGAACCATTGCCGATGAACTTGATGCAGACAGTCCTCATCCTGATAGCATCCCAGTGCCGAACATGAGCCTGGCGAGAGCTAGACAGATCAGACTGATCAAAGAAGCTGATATAGATGCTAAGATACAGTTCAGGGATAATGTGGTCGACGAGATCGCACCCGGATCGATTGTCGAAGCTAGGTATAGCCTGGCACCACCAAGCGACATCGACAGCTCAACCCACAAACCCAGAACGATGAACAATGTGGTGAACTGTTATATCTATCGCGATAAAAAGCCGGCNCCTGGAGCCGATGCAGCTACATGGGANCTATACAACAAACTAGTACGAGAAATTGAAGATGCAAAGAGGCATGAAAGGATCTCTCAGGTATCAGAACACGCTGGACCCATCTGGGATTCCGAAACCCGAATGATAGGCTCGAAAGGGCTAGTCACGAGGGAAGACGAAACACCATTGGGTATTCATGATGTATTTGAACCTGAAGGGGAAGCTCAAATGAGTGAAATCATTTGCAGCACTGTAGATGCAGAAACCATCCAGAAATGGGCCTTGTATACCAACACTGATGTTGATCAGGCCAACTGGGAAATGGACACGCATCTAGCAGCCGCCCTAATCATTGTAAATATCCTAGGAAAAGGAGATAATGTGATTTCGAATGAAGCGGGAGAGCTTGTGCAAGAACACCCGGATCCGGAATGGAGATTCGAGGAATATAGTGACTCTGATGGCAACAGCTACGACGAGTCCAGCACACTCCTTGAGGTTCTGTTGTACAGGGACTATGCTCAGGCATTCGCTGTATTCGAACAGACCCCAATCCCACTTGTGACATCGCCATACCAACTTGTGCGATGGAATCCTTGTCTCTATGACGTGGAATTGGCAATGACAGGCAGGCCGCAAGGTGAAGAGGATGCCACTCTGGCACACTCTCTCATCGCAGCTGGAAAGATGATCTGGAAGTTCTGCTACTATTACACCCATTTTTCTCTGACCGAAAATTATGGATGTAGTACCAAAGAACTACCAAAGATTCTGAACAACTTCCTTGACCTAGTTGGTTCATGGGAGTTTGACAGCAAAACAATCCCCACGCCTAGGCATGAAAGGATGACTAAAGATCCACTTGCCCCATATTTCCCACCATCTGCAAAAGACCTAAAGAATATGATGACAAAGATCGACAACATCATTAACGGTCACGATGAGGATGGGGAACAAGAAAACGATGAATGGCAAGGAGAAGTATTTGGCTTTGGAGAACCCGTCTTTCCAATGCACCTCCGTAGAGGTCTAGGGGAAAGATCTGACTCAGGCCCTGAGGATGAAGACATGCTCAGTGACGCAAGCCTAGAATCAGAAGGAGCAATGACCGATGTAGCAGTACTTAACGCAAGAGAATTCACACCATTGGTGAATGTGAAACTACCATCGGCAAAGGCAAAGGCAAAGGCAAAGGGGACTGCGGGAACAATAGCAGGAGCGCCAAAACGCCCCCCTACTCCACCTATTCCTAGTGGTTCATACACTTCTGCGCCAGAAGNGTGGCCAAAAGTGNGAACGAACCCTACCTCTCAAAACACTGGCAACCAAAGGCCGAAGGCGCCATTCAAGTCGCCTCCTCCCAAACTAGATGCATCGACAACCGAAATGTTCAGTGCACTAGGTCTTCAGCAGACTGGAACCAGCTGGATATCACCTGGTAGCTCGAAAGGGCAGCCTAGTGGATCATCTAGCCTGAATGCCACGCCAAAGCGTCCACCTGTACCAGGTAGGTTCAACGCTAAGGCAACACCAAAGGGTGCCTGCGACACGAAGATGGGACTGCCAGTAATGAGTGGGCCTAGCATCCAAATAAGAAGGGCTCCAAGCTCACTTCCACGCCCAGCTGATCAAGGTGCAAATGATGAAGAAGAAGACGCCAATCCTATGCAATTAAGGGCTGCCAGGAGGGAATGGCGAAAGAAAGCACTTGATCGAAGAATGAAAGTGAACAATGAAATCGCACAGATTAACAGTGAACTTATGAACACTCTCCTCGGAGACCCATCTCTCTGGTGTGATATCGCTAAGTACCACTGGTCAATGGGACGAAAGGCAATGCCAAGGCCTGACCCCCAATTTGAACCAATGTGGGCAAGCAGAGCGTTCACAGTAGAAGCTCAGACCGATTGGGGTATCAGAAGAAGAGGACATGATTATGACATAACACTGTCCAGATCACTCATCAAAGTGCTGAGGCACACAACTGAGAGTGACAGACTACCAATCGATTTCGACAAGAACGGTTTTTGCTATATCGAAGAAATCGTGTCATACTACACCGGACTCCAAGACGGAACTCATAGCAGTAGGCTTAAACTTGACACAAGAATGGTGTTGGGTAGTGTACACCCACTGAGGATCTACGACCTTGTAGCCTCAGATAGCAAGCGTCGATTCTTGCTGCTCAGATTTGACGGGGACAAGTACCCCTCGAAGATCAGAGCTACCCAGGCTCATTCATCTGATATGGTGGACCTGGATGAAGATGACGTAGTACTGCACAATGTTACACGCGACGAACAAAGAAACGTGTACAAGTTCCACCAATGCCTTCATGGCACGAAAAGAGGATGCATTAGTGGAATTCAGGCAGAAGGACTCAAGCCAGGAGGGGGGAGAATCGGAGGAAGACAATTCATCTTCTTCTCACCCTTTCAGTACGGCGACTGGAGAACAGTCTCAGGCACCCGTGCCGGAGATGAGGTCTCTACATACTGGTCATATACCAGGATGTACTCCGCCGGTATTGAATTTTCCCTGACACTCTCCTATGCGCTTGTCACTAGGCAGAATGTTGGTCCAGGAAACCTACAATTGGCACTCTACAATGACACTGGTCTCATAATTTATTGTGATTCCATCACTACTATTGCCAATCAGGGTCTACTCTCTGAACAGGGCATTAATAGGGCAATGAGTGCTATTGTCAACAATGGATCAGACATTGTGACTAGGGAGCCTGATCCGGAGGATGGAGACGGACCTGAAGGATCTAGCTCGAGAGGGCCGGATCCCGCAAGGGAAGTCATTCCAACACCGGACGCAGCATCTATACCTGTTCCATGGCGTCGTCGAGCAGAGGTCTCCAGATCTGGGGTACCATTGCCTGATAGACCACCTAGCTGGACTCTGGGTTCAAGAGGTAATTCCACGAGGGTTGCCCAATGCCTCAATGAGGATGACGAACCTACTTCCGCAGGAGCTACTAGTTCGAGAGGACGGGTGGTGACTATGGAAGAGTTCAACGGACCAGAAACAGCACAGGTCGAACAGGAGGACGTGGCAATGACAGATGCTCAAACACAGCAAAACATTCAACTTAACAACCTTCAGGGTGTAAAGTGTAAACACTGTGGTATTGACACATTGGCTGTTGCACCCGCTTGCATTGGATGTGGTCGTAGTGACTTCAGGTTGGAAGGAACTGCCAAGATCTGCAACTTTGCAATCAGCGCAAAAATGGTGGAAGGTCTATTTGTGATGATGGGGAAAAGCACAAACGACCTCATGGACACTGAGTACATTGCCAGAGAAGGCGATGAAGCCATCAGTGCTCCAACAGATAACACCGCCGCGCCGGAACAAGCAGCCGACGAAGAAGACACAAGTGTTGTCAAGAAGCCCAAAAAGAAGAAAAAGAAACCTGACAATGAAGACCGGAAGGCAAAAGTCAAGGACCTCAAGATCACGAAAAAGTTGATTAAATCCGGATTCGTTTCACAAAAACAAAGATTGGAACTAGATTCCAACTTCTGGCTTCACAAGACACCTGAAGAAAGAGAAAGGATATTGCAATCTATTGAGGAAGAAATCGAACAGCCAGATGCTGACTTCCCAACAGCACAAGCATACATTGAGATGCTTCAGCAGGCGAAACATGTCGAACCAGAAACGAGGAACACAAGCACTGCCTCATCATCAGGTTCATTCGGACAAGGCCTTATGCTCAAACTGAGAGGAGCAATCATGGCCATCACTGCTGGCACGGCATCATCAGCCAAGGTTGGCCCCACTGAAGACATAGCTCGAAAGGGCATTGTCGATGTGTTGGACAGCTTTGTGCCAATGTTGACCTATATCGGTCTTATAGCTATGCTTGTATTCTTTACCTTTCTAGGAATCAAGATAGGAGTTTGGTGGGAGAAAAACCGAACTGTTGGCATGGATCATGGAGGTGAACCTAGCCGCTACAACAAGCTTGCCACAATGCGAAACAAGAACAAATCGCGCAGTGGCCCTGATAGAGGTGAAATATGGAGAATGATCAACAAACCCTTCACTAAGAGAGTGAGAGAAGAAAACACCAATCAGGCAGTACCAGTTCAAGAAGCAGATGACAATGTCTCTGTTAATTCATGGTCAGTTGTAGGCGAGGATTCTACCATACGCCAACGCATAGTCCATGGAAATGGACCCCGCAGTAGCATGGATCGCTACCCACAGGAGGTCGAGAAAAGGGACCAGGGTGTTCAAACAAGAATTAACCGAGAGTTGATGGACACCTATGGACTGGGCAACAGGAAATTCCAAATGGATTTCAATGTGATGCCCACTGAGGAACCCCTTGAACCCTGGACAGTCATCGTCAAGCCGAATTTTGATGGTACGACTGTATTCCACAAAGACACACGTTGTCAGGCACTTCAGAGGACAGACGTAATTAAGATGAGGAAGCAGGTTGAGGTAAGAGCATGCAAGATTTGCTATGGCAACAGCGAAAAGCAAGTCAAAAGCTTTGTACCAACACAACATCCTGCAACGATACCTCTTCCCGTCCGAACGGTCACTTGTAACAGAGTTGGATGTCGCCAGCTTTGCAACAATTTGGATCATGGATGGTACCTATGTCCGTTATGCTATTCACGATTCTGTTCATTGACATGTGTGAGGCACCACCTGACTCATGCTAAGCAGGACTCCTGCTCAATGGATATCCCATGGATCGCTGACACTGATTCTTTGATTCAAGTACACCACCAAGATACCACAATTGCTGTGAATCCTGGACGTATGGTGCATTCTTCAAAGCGTCTTTTCCCTGTGGACGGGCAATCGGAAATCCCTAAATTCCAACAAAGGATGTGGACACCAAAGGACAAAGACAACAGTCATGTCCATTCAGATACTATGGAAGAACTCAGCCGTCAACAACTGATGAGCCTTGAAGACAAAAGGCCAAGTCATCACCCGGCGAGATCCAAGTATTAGAGGGAGAACAGACATGTGTGATGATGAAATGAAGGACAGCTTGAAAAGGCCATCCTATCATTTTCATACATCTGTCAGGGACAAGGTTAGTTGGACAGCTTGAAAAGGCCATCCATCTTAACTTAGTCTGTTGTCAGACAATATGTTACCTTACAACTGGTTGATGGCGTTTAGTAATTCTGCCTGATACCTTCCCCTTTTAATGAGGTCTCAGGGTAATTTTGAGTTGCACTCATGGATGCGTCGCCGTTGGATTCTGCTTCGCTGACTCGCTGCAATGCTCCCTGAACTGGACAAAGGGACGCAAAAACCAGGCACAGGAGTGGATCTCTGCACGCCTTCGAATTCTCGCTGCACTGATATCTGGTTGGTGTGACGTGGACGTGGCTGGCACGATGGATGAGCTCAGCTGGACATTGCTTTAATATGTTTCAAGTTTTGTAGAACTTAGAGGCTGGCATCCGCATACTGCCTGCGTTACAGTATAGTTTCAATGTAGGTACGGTAATAGGCTATTGTCTTATTCTTAGATATTTATTCTGATAAATGAAGGACCGCCTGAGGTTGGGTGTAACACTTGAAGGGGTGGCCCTTTACTCTTAGGTTGAGTAATTTATCTTGTAAGTAGGTAGGCTACTTACCTCTCTGCTGGTGCAGATTGAGATGGGGACTAGACGGAAACGTCAGGTTCCTAATTCAATAGGTAACGGTTGCTAGGTAAA
>JGI24539J26755_10000857_pt1 | contig 14273 bp, 1 predicted proteins | sample NorSeaMetagenome_2_FD_26755 | JGI IMG/M metagenome (IMG submission 26755) | reverse complement strand
GAATTAAATATATATTTTATATAAATTTATTTAAATTTAAGTTTGATTATAACTATTACTTAAAAAGTATTAGTTATATTGTTATTTATATGAATTGTTATTTATATTATCTTAGTTTATAAATTAAAATAAAATGTTTAATTAAAATATTTAGATAATTTATAATATGTCTGGATTTTCAGAGTTTGTTGAAAATATTACAGTTTATTTAACAAATGATTCACTAGATAGTAATAATTTATATAATATAAATTTATTAGATTATTCACATTATTATGATAAAACAAAAACTATCACTCATGATATAAGCTATGATAATGCAATTGTAATTGGTAGTAGTAATCTAGAAGTTAGTGGTAATAATTTAATTTTAGATTTTTCTACAAATATGGTAAATGAAGAAATTAATATAAATGATTTTGATTTATCATACCAATATACTTGTGATTCAAACACTTCTGATTGGGGTGATATACATATTAAGATAGTTAAAGGTGTTTTTGGTATTGAAAATTCAACAGGAACTATATCAGTATTAAACCCAATTCCTCCAAATCAAAATAAAATTATGAACATTGCTTCCAGTAATGTAAATAGTAATTATTTTATTAAATCTATAAATAATGATATCAACCTTAATATTGAATACGTTATTTATAACTCTAGTAATAATGAAGTTACCTCTTGGAATAATAAAAGTAATCAAAAGAATAATTTAACTAAACCTTCCGGTTCGAATGGTTTATCTCAATTTAATAACCCAAAGTTTATTCATAGTGATCCTAACGCAAATAATTTACCTGTTATTAGATTTAATGAAAATGGTAATGAAAATCATTACTTAAATGCTACATTCAGTAAAACAAGTTTATATAGTTTTTTTGTTGTTCTTAAACACCCTTTTGATATAAATAAATCATATGGTTATAGAAGTGGTAGTACTACATTAGATAAATCTTTTATTAATTTTGGTATTAGTCCAGATGGACAAAGTTATCATAGAAGTATATTAGCATATGGAGTATGGTCTGGTGAATTTGGTTTTAATAATGAAATATTATCTTTAATTGATTTACAAAATGTAAATAGTAGTTTTAGTAATTATTCTCTTGTTGAAATTAATAGTTTTAATGATTCTGCATATAATTTTACTAAAGATACTTTACATTTATTAAACTTTACATGGAATTCTTCTACTAATGAATACGATATATATATTAATGGTGTTAATAAATCCACTAGTAAATACAATAATAATAGTTTAAACAATCCTTTATTATTTAATGAATTCGGTATTGGTATGGGGTTTTTACCTGCAAATAATAGTCAAACTCGGGTTGGTAATACATCGGGGGATATCGCAGAGGTTATTATTTATAACACTCAATTAACTACTCAAGAAAGAAGTGATATTGATAATTATTTAAATAAAAAATGGAGTATTAATAATCCTGACCCTACCGCATATGATACATTACCTACATCTACTAATCCATTTATTTGGTTAGATGCTGCTAATATGAACTATGAAAAAAATTGGAACTTTACATATCTGCCAGATTCTGGTAGATATAATATTACTAATTCAAATAATAATACATCAAAGGAATTTTTACGTTATACTCAACTTGATTCATCTTTCAAAGACTCTAATGGTATAGTTCAGAGAAATATTATTTCTAGTAATAATAGTATACATTCAAGTGCTGGTTCTCTCTATAATGATGGTAAAGAAATCGCTATTGAAGTATTAAGCGTACAATTAAAAAATGTTGAAGGGTCTGATGTATCCAAAAATTATATATATAAATGTCTTTTCTCTGCAGGTACAGCTTTACCATATAATAATTATTTCTATTTTGCTCCAACATCTACTATATATTCTGAGCTTGAACGAATAACTGGAAGAACATTAGAATATGTTAAAGTTAGAATGATGTTTTATGAAAAAGTACCAGGTAGATTTATATCTTTAGCTCATAACGTTAGTGGTTCTGGTAATGCGGTTGCCACCGTTTATAAACTTGGCGATTTGTATGGACCACCTATTTCAAGTGATGAAAGATATAATCAATTCGATTTTAAAATCTATTATGAACCTGAGTACAACAAATATATTGTATATAATATAGATTTAGACCATTATTTACATCAATATCTTAAAACACAAGAATATAGTTCAGGGTTTACCCCAGATTCAGAAACAACATTTAATAAATATTTTTTAATTGAACCATATTCTTATAATGGAACTACACAATACTTATTAAAAACATGTGAACCTTCATTATCAGCTACACAATATTTAACATTTAAAGATAATTATTCTACATTTGGTAATAATCTCGGACAAGATGACGCATATGGAGCTCTTGATTTAGCATGGTTTGCAGCAAAAGATACATCTGTTCCAATAAATCAATATATTCGTTTTGCTTCTATTAGTGACCCGTTCCCATTGTATAATGGTATTGTTGATACTAATTATTTCTTTTTTGCACAAAACCCAAATATTTTAACTGATAATAATGGTGATAAATATATTGAAACACATATAATAACAAAAGCTTCTTATAATTATGGAAATGGAACTTTTTATTCTAATAAGGAATTCTTTATACAAGATAGAGGAGGTTGGGATTACTATGTTATTGGCGACCCTGCTAATGCATCTATTCCTGTTACTGAGTTTGAATATGATTATGATGGTTTAACCGCTACAGCTCCAGATAGTGAAGTATGGAATATATCGTATGATAATGTTAATGGTTCTTGGAATATTACTAATACAAATACAGATAGTAGATTACTTTATTTCGCTATAGGGACTATAAGCAGTATTCCAGCCAATACTGCTAAAGGCTCACCATCATTGTCAAATCTTTTTGCTTTAAGTACTTTAGTAGAATCTGATTTCCCCTTAACTAATAACAATTTACAAATTAAAAATGACGGTAATGGATATTGTCAAATATATATATCAGTAAGAGGTAAAAATAGATATTTGTTTTTTGTACAAGGTAACTATTCTCTAGCTAGAAATTATGGCTATATCAGTCTTATTGATGAAGACTTAATTACATCTGCGTTTAAAGATACAACATTATTCAAAATTAGGACTGTAATTAATAACGTAACTGATAAATTATATATTAAATCACTTCATGGTAATGAAAAATCTATTATGAGAAAACATCCTTCTATGTGGGGTGGTGATATGAATAACTCTGTTACAGAGGGTAAATTAGGCTGGACTACATTTAAAGAACATGCAAGTATTTTTACAATTACTTTGTCTGGTGATTATACTTTAAACAATGAAGATGATAAATTAGACTACATGTTAAGCAATAATATAACAGACAATCCACCTGTTGCACAAGATATAACTATTAATGTAAATAAAAGTGTTGGAAATCCATTATCTGAAATTTCACAAACAATTATTCATGAGTCAAAATTAAATTACTTAAAAAGTAGAAGATTAGCAGTTAGGATTCAAGAAAATTCTACTCAAGATTATATTACTTATTCACAAAATGCTGGATATTTATTTGTAAGAGCAGATAATAATTATACAGAATCATGGAATACAGGTGTCATGATTGACCCAGCTAATTCTAGTAATACTATCCAACTTAATACATTACAACAACAAGTATTTTTTATAAATTATAATGAAGATTATAATACATGGACATTAGATACAAGTAATAGTATAATATCTAATTATTCGGCTGGTTATGCAACATATCAAGAAAACTCCCCATATTTAACTTTAACTTATGATAATGCAAACTACGAAAATAATTTATTTAGATATAATAATTTAGAATTTGATATATCAATTAATAGTATTAATTTAAATACTGGAACATTTGAAGTAAATTTTATTAAATATGTACATTTAGATGATGCTAAAAAATTTATGGGAACATATCTTGTAGATAATGACCCTACATTTGGAACATATAGACGAATTGTTCATTCAGATACAGCATCTAATTTTATTTTTCAAATTCAGGATTTTACTCAACCAACATACACTTTTAATTTAGAAAATCATAATAACTTGCCTTACACTAATATAAGTATTAGCAATGATACTATTATTTATGAAGCATCATCTGTTTTATTGAATGATTTAAATAAAGTAAAGAACGAAAAATATTATTATTCAATTACAGATTCAGATGGGTTTAAATCGAATTTAGCTATTATTAATATTAATAATAATTTCTTACCTATTGCAAATTCTGAATCATTTAATATAGCTGTTGGTGACGAATTTATTAGTATAGATTTATCATATACAGATTATGATAATGAAATGTCAGAGTTGACAATCTCAATTATTGAAGAAACAAATTCAAATTTAGGTTCTATTAGAAATTCTGATGGTGCTGAATTTGATGGCTCAACACCTTTATCTTTAAATTCAAATACTGTCAAGTTTTATCCATCATATGTGTCTGGTGGACAATATTCATTTACTTATTCAGTTAGTGACAATGCAACAGCCATTTCAAGCACTGCTACAGAAACAATTGATATTAGTTTTGAAATACAAGCAAATAATATTGATAATGTCATTGTTATTGATAATTCTAGTTCTTCAGTTGATTTAGCAACCAGTATTACATCTAAGATAGAAACCCAAGATGTAAGTTATGAAGTAGTTATTAGTACACAACCATTACATGGCGATTTTAGTCTAAATACTTTGGTTTATACGCCAAGTAAAACAAATCCAATAGAAACAACTGATTCATTTGATTATTATATTAAATTTTCTGGAAAAACTCAAGATGTTTCTTCTAATATTGCAACAGTTAATATTGTTTATCAATATTCACCAATTGCAAATGATACTTCATTAGATTTTGATTTAGGAGAAGCAAATCTCTCTACTGATTTATCTTATTTAGATTATGATACCTCAATAGCAGATTTATCGTTTGAAATCATTGGACAATCCAACCCAAATTTAGGTGTATTGAAAAATAGTGCAGGTGAAACTATATCACTCGAAACACTAAATAGAGCAGTAACACATAATGCCGGTAAATTTGAAATTGATGGTGTAGATAATCCAACAATTACATTAGTTAGAGGAAATACATATACATTTAATTTAAATTTAAGTTCAAGTCATGGTATTAGATTTCAAACTTCTAATAGTTGGAGTAATGATGATTTATATAATAATGGGTTATCACATAGTGATGGCTCTACATCAAACAGTGCTCAAGATAAATATGATGGTATATTAACTTTCACTGTTCCAAGTGATGCACCTGCGAATTTATATTACTTATGTACATTCTCAGGGCATTCAAATATGAAAGGTACTTTTAATATAGTAGATAATAATACTCCTGTACAATTACCAAGTAATACAATAAGTTATTATCCTACTTATACCGGCAACGGAATAGACGAAATCACTTTTAGAATTACAGATAGTAATAATAATAATTCAGGAGAAGGAAAAGTTAGTGTTAATGTAAATAATCTGGTAATTTTATATTCTATCTCAAATAAAAATACTTTAGATGATACAGCTTTAACATTTGATTTTTCAGCAATTAATTATATATCTACAGATGATATATCATTTGTAGTAGAATCAGGACCAAGTGTAGGAACATTAACTAAAACATCTTCAGCTGGTGTTTATAATTATACATATACTCCTCCTTCCAGAGATACATTATCTGAAGGAGTTAATTCAGTAGATATTACATATAAAGCAAAGAATGCTGCTGGAAATTATCACTCACTTACATCATCTACACTTACAATTGATTTATATTATACACCGATTATTGATAATTCCGACCTAGATATAATTAATAATGTAACAGATAGAAGTATATCTTTGCCTGCAGATGATTTTCCGGATTCTATTAATGACTTAACATTTACAATAAATAGTATTGTAAATAGTAATCTTGGTGAATTTCATAATGTTACCGAAAGTTATCAAAAATCAAATGTATTAGATAGTTATCCAATTGATTTAAGCTCAGATAGATTTATTTTTAAATCGAATACTGATGCAGAAGGAACTGTAACAATCAATTATAGTATTAAAGATGCACAAGACTTATCTGCTACTGGAGATTATACGTTAAATATTATTTTGAATGCTAAACCTATAGAATTGCCAAATAATGTTGTTGTTGATACAGAAACAATAACAATTGATTTATCAAACGAATTTGCAGGAGATAAAATAATAGAATATGAAATAGTAAGCAATGCATTACACGGAACAACCGAATTCTTATCAAATCAAATATCATATACACGTAAAAATAAAGCAGATTTACCAGCAACTTTTCCTGAAACAGATTCTCTTACATATAGAGTTAAAGTAGAAAGCAGTCCAAATCCACCATTAGAAAATGGTAAAATTAGACTTATCGCAGCAGGAAACAATGGTCTTGCATATTCTGATAATCATGGAGAAAGTTGGACTAAAATTACTGATTCATCAGCACCTACAAGTAGAATGCGAGGTATTGCTTATGGTAATGGTATATGGGTTACTGTAAAATTTCATTCAGGTGGAACAATATATTTTTCTAATGATAATGGTGAAACATGGCAATCATCAACAACACAACCATTTAGTAAAGGAACTCAAGTAGTTTATGACTATTATAGAAATGTATTTGTTGCAGTAGGTTATCAAGCAAATTCTGGTTATGCATTATTACTTTTCTCCCAAGACGGAGATACATGGCATTCTTCAACTGGATTACCTAATAATCTATCAGAATTAATAAGTATTGCTTTTAGTAAAAAAAAATATATGGTAGGTAATTATTCTAAAATTATAACTGCTAATGTAGAAAATATTAATAATCTTAATGATTTAATAAATGCAAGTTGGACACCTATATCAGCAACTGATATAACTAATGTTCGTGGTTTAGAATATTCAAATTATAATGACTTAGATACATGGGTAGTTGCAACAGATAATAATAGTAGTAATATAATATTATCATATGATGATGGAGAAACATGGGAATGGCAAATAAATAAAAATGTAAATACCTATATTAATGGTTATGCAATAGGAATAGCTACAGATGGATTTGGTAAATGGGTATTAACAGGTGCTATAAGTGATTTTAGATTAGGTATTACATATTCACATGATAATGGACATACATGGAATGAAGGTGTAGTTATTAATTCTGGAAGTTATTTTTGGAGAGGTTCATTAACAGCATACTGGTCAGGGAAATATTTTATTGTAGCAAGTGTGAACGGAACACAATTTTCATCAAGTTATAGAGGATTTGCTTATTCTACAGATGGACATGAATGGACCAAAGCTTCGGGACATATGTTTGAATATGCTCAGGGTATATTTTCTAACAAAGAAGAACATATTAAACTATTACCAGCTCCATACTTATCTACTCCAGCAACAATAACGATTGATTTAAAATATACTCCAGACCCAATAGATACTACTAATCAAATCGTAAATAATCAAGGTAAAGTAATAGATATTTCAGCTATTGATTCACCGGATGATATTAATAATCTAACTTTTGAAATAATAGATATTAGTAATGTATTAGGTAAATTCTATAATATAGTTAATGGTGTATCAGATGAATTAGATACAACTACATTACCAGGGACATCATTAGAAGTTGGTAATCGCTTTTACTTTGAACCAAGTAATAATGAATTAGGAGAATCAGTTGTTACATATAGAGTAACTGATACCGAAGGATTGACAAATAGTGGTGAAATAATCTTAGAATTAAAAAATATTCCAGTTGTATCAGATTCAACAAAATATATTATTAAAGAATTAACTGAAAGTTTAGTTTTAGATTTTTCAGCTGATGATGTTATGAATTCAAACGATACATTAAAATATAAAATTACTAATGCACCATCTAATGGTAATATAATTGCGAATTACAATTTATCATATACAGATGGTTCAAATATAGAAACATGGAAAGATAAAAGTGATAATAATAGAGATATTTCTCAATCTACAGTTGAATTGCAAAGTAAATTTTCTTCAGTAAATTATAATAATTCAATAAAATTCGATAATAGTAGCAATTATTATGAATTAATAAATGATTCTAGCGCAGTATTAACAAATGAATTAGATATTTATATTGTTCATAAAACAAATGATTTATCTGACAATAATTCTGTTCTATCATTGGATAACTATTCAGGCGATATGACATCAACAACGCCAAAATTAACAGAACTAGATATTAAACTTGGAGAAAATATTAATTTTACATATGGTCATGGAACCCCTCTTCCAAATCCACCATTAGCAGATGGTCAAATTAGACTTATCGCAGCAGGAAACAATGGTCTTGCATATTCTGATAATCATGGAGAAAGTTGGACTAAAATTACTGATTCATCTGCACCTACTAGTAGAATGTTTGGTATTACTCATGGAATTACAAAAAATGGAAATAATGTTTGGATTACTATACAATATCATACAGGTGGGACAATATATTATTCTAATGATAATGGAGATACATGGCAACCTTCTACAACTCAACCATTTTCTAAAGGTAGAAATGTTGAATTTGATTATTATAGAAAAGTATTTATTGCTCTTGGTTTTACAGCAAATACGGGTTATACATTTTTATGTTTTTCAGAAGATGGAGATACATGGTATCCTTCAACTGGAAATTTGCAACCAGCTACATTAGGGCGTGATTTTGGTTTTAGTGAAAATAAATATATGATAGGTCATGATACAGGAATAATAACAACAAGTGTATCTGGTATAAATGATATATCTGGTTTAATACAAGCAGATTGGTCAAATATATTAAGTAATGTAATATATAGTGTAAAATATGCAAATTACAATGATGAAGATACATGGGTAGTTGCAACAAATACAGGTGGTGGTGATGTAGCTGTATCACATGATAATGGAGAAAATTGGTCATATAAACAAAACGTAAATCAATGGATTGATGGATATGCTATGGGTGTTGCAACCGATGGATTTGGAAAATGGGTAGTAGTAGGAGTTACTGGTGGTAATCGTTTAGGTATTACATATTCACATGACAACGGAAATACATGGAATCAAGGTGTTACAGTAAATTCAGAAGCAGATTATTGGCAGGGTGCATTATCAGTTTATTGGTCTGGAAAATACTTTATTGCTGCAAATGATGAAAAAACCCCCAAAGCATTTGCATATTCTACAGATGGACATGAATGGACAAAATCCTCAGGATATACATTTGATTATGTAGAAGGTATATTTTCTAACAAAGAAGAACATATTAAAAATATAATAAGTCTTACTCCCAAATCGCAAAGTACTATTGTGAATTCAAATCTAAATACATCTGATTATAATCTTTATAGATTATCATTTTCTAAAAGTACCGGTGTTAAGAAAGTATTTAAAAATGATACTGAATTGCTAAATGATTCAGCGAATGTTGATTTTACAATGGATTATGCAAATATACCAACTAACTTGAAATTAGGTAATAATGCAATGGAAATTAAAGAATTATTAGTTTTTGGAACACACTTAAATGATACATCAAACACTAGTATAGTAAAATATCTTGCAAATAAATGGAATATTGCAAATATAAATACAGATAATGCATTAAATAATATAGAAACTTATAAATCTGAATTGGCATTGTGGTTGGATGCAAATAATATTAACGCTTATAGTGAATCTGATATTACGGTTGGAACAGAATTTGAATTAAATGATAATTTTGAAATAGTTTATGTATATACTAATACAGATATTAGTGATGATGTAATTAATTATCAAGTTAAAAATTTGCAAAATGAAACATCAGATGCAAAATTCGTTATAAATCACCGACAATTGCCGAAAATATTTAAAAATGGTTCATTCTTAGAAGATACATCAAAATCATTTATCGATTTATCATGTATAGACCTAGATACATCTCTATCAAATTTAACATTTACAGTATTAGACATATCGTTTTTAGATGGTGCAACAGGCAATTTTTATAATGTATTGACTGAAAATACAGAAAATACTACAGAAAGCGATAAAGTTCAAGGAAATAATTTTGATTTATCATTTAATCAATTATACTTTGAAGATGTTAGTGAAAATACTGGAAGTATTGAAATTACTTATAAAGTAACAGATAATCATGGATTATCTGCAAGTGGAGAACATAAAGTATTTTTATTTAATAAAATAAAAACAAATGATATTAATAATACAGATGTAAATTACCAATATGAAGACTATTCATTTAATTTGGTTTCACAAGATAATACATCGAGTGCTAATAGTCTTAAATATGAAATAGTATCTTATGATTCATCAAAACTTACTATACATGAAATTTCAAATAATATATTACGTAATAGTTCAGGTGATTTAACTAATATTTTAACTTATTCTCCTATAAAAGAAGGTAATCATTTTATACAATATAAAGTAATTGATGAATATATTAGAAATGAAGGTTATGAATATGATATTTTATCTTATATAAAAACTATAAGTTTATCTGTAAATAACTTATTGAGTAAACCTGTTAACTTCACAGAATCAAAAGTATCTGGTGTAAGTTCAGAAACATTAGTTGCAAATTATAATTTAATTAGTGATACAGAATCATCTGCAAATCATATCCCAATTACATCTGGTTCAAATGTGGCTGATTTAACAGCAAATAATAGCTTTATTAGTGCAGTTACGAACTTAAAGAAGCAAATAGCATCTACATACTTTTCTGATTATGACCCAGCAACAGAATCTAATAATGCACCCGATGATAGTTTAGAAGTAAAAGGTAAAAAAACAACAATTGTAAAAGCTATGAAAGAACTGGTTATAGATAATCTAGTTAAAAATATTAAAGAAAGAAAAGATGACCAAGGAGTAGTAGAAACTAATAGTATAAATTTCCTTAAAGTCCCAAAAAGTATGTTATATCTACCAAATTCATTAGGATATTTAGATAAGAATAATGTTAATATTTATATACCAAACTCAGACCCTAATTCAGTAAACGGTAAAGTAGTATTTGAGACTTTAGATTTGAATGATACAACATTTTATGTACCATTGAATGATGGTCAATCTATAACATTTGAAATAACACATAATTCAAGTATATATACATATCAAATTATTAGAAATGATTATAATTCTGAAGAAAGATATTTTATAAGAGTAAAAGATAGCTATGGATTACAATTTTTTATTGATAGCTTAAATGATATTGACTTTATTACAAGTAATATTAATGGAGATACTAATACATTAGATAAAACAAATTATGAGACAGAATCATTTTATAATACAGGTAAATATTCTACTTACTATAAATTTGGATATCTTGTACCTGGTGATATTGTAGAAATTTATGGTAGAAAATATATTATTGGTAGTACAGCAGATGCAGGTCTAGCATCTGGCTCTGTTGGCAGTAGTGCGGGCGACCCTTATATTTACCCGATTAAATCAAGTGTTCCTGTTAAATTACCTGATATGAAAGCATGTTATAGAATTTATGAACAAGGAGATAATTACGTAAATGCATTAGTAGATAAAGCATCAAAAGAACACACAGAGAGAATGAAGGAGTATGTAAAAAAATTTACAGATAATATAGATAATGTTGTTGTAGATGGATATTTTTATAAGAAATTTTATATTAATGCAGAAGGTAGAGAACTTTTAGTTGATTTAAAAGCAAATAAAATAGTGATGACAAAACAAGATAGAGATTATTTTACAGTTGAAAGGGTTAAAAAAAAATTTAAATCTGGCGAATTTAATAATAATGCAATTGGATATGAGATTACATGGAAAACCAAAAATTATGGCACAATTAAAACAGTTGCATTATTCTTCCAAAATCCACATATTGAAAATGGTATCTTTGTAAAACCTCAAAATACTAAAGATGCAATTGGTTTAATGGTTAGAAATTATATACCCATATTGATGGAAATCCCTACATTAAATACATGCAAATATAATAAATTACATAAAAATTTACTAGAAAATAAAGTAATATATGAAAATAAACCAATTAAAAGTAAAAATGAAAAATGGATTTTTAATAAATTACATTAATAAATTACATTAATAAATATTTTAAGAAAATTACTATAAAAAATTATTTTAGAAGAATATTTTAGAAAAATATTTTAGAAAAATATTTTAGAAAAATATTTATATAATTATTATTACAATAATACAATAATTATAATATTATAATTATTATATTGCTATTTTGTTAATATTTTAATTATATTTATTCTATAACTTTGTAGTTATAGAATAAGTTCGTTCATCATATATTAATTATATTTATATAATTTATAAATATGGCAAGTTTACCACTTATATCAGTAAATAGTATACAAAGTGTTCTTGTTAATTTTCAAAATACTCCTCCTTTACAACCTAGTGAAGTAACATTTTCTATACAAAATGATTATGATTTTAATTCTACTACTCCAGCAGGCGATATTTCAACATGGAAAGATAAAAGTGGTAGAAATAATGATTTTACTGTATTTGATAATAATGACCCTCCACAATTAATTAAAAATTCAGATGGTAAATGTTTTATAAGATGTACTGGTTTTACACAATCATTTCAACTTAAATATTTAAATTTTAATAGTTCTAGTAGATTTACAGATGATTATATTTTATTTTTCGTTTATAGAGATAATAAACCTCATGGTAAATTTCCCGAAAAAAGTGTTAGAGATGCAGTAATAGCAGACCCAGCTAGCTATAATACTTGGGAAGTGATGAATATGGGAGTCAATAAATTATTTTTAACTCACGGTACTACCTATGTTAATTATAATTTAAGAAATCATATTGAAATAGTAAATCAGTCATATTCTTTTGGTTTTTGGAATTTTTTAGAAGATTATATAGATGCAGATAATTTTTTAGATTTTAATGCTTGGAAAGGAACACCTGGATATAGAATAAGTATGAAATACCGTTCTACGGTCCGGTATGGAGCTTATATCAACGATCGTAATACTCATCAAATAGATATTCGACCACAAAGCACATATTCAAATAAATACCGGATAGATACTTTAAATATATGGATGTATGTGTATAGTGTATCAAGAAGTAAAGTGGAACTTTGGTATAATAATGTAAAAATATATGAGGACCCTCTTAGACACGGAAGCGATAATAATGGTGGTAATGACCTACCATCTAAAACATGGTATGGTTCCGATAGAACACAAGACCCATACTGGTTACAAAATAGCAACCCATCAATCGGAGGGCATGGAAGACCTCTTGATTCGGAATGGGTAAATAATGAAGGTTATTATAGACTATGTCAAATCAGTAATGGCTCTCAAATTGATTTTGCAGAAATAATATGTTTTAACCAAAATATATCAGCAACTGAACAAACAACAGTATATGATTATTTAAATAAAAAATGGGATATTACCGGTTCACCGAATCAAGATGCACCGACTGGTTTAAATCAAAACTTTAAAAATAAAATGAGTTTTTGGTTAGATGCAAATAATGTTCAAAATATAACTTTAAATTATCAAATTACTTCTGGTCCAAGTAAAGGAATTTTAAGTTATACTACAACAGAAGGAAGTAATTATTTTCCAATTACAGATAATATTCCTGCAATAGGAACTACTCTTTTTCTAAAATTTACTTTAAATACTGATTCATTCGGAAAGGATGAATTTTCATATAAAAGCACAGATAATTTAATTGATGGCAACATATCAATAGATATAATGTATAAACCTGTTTCAAATTCTTTAACTTATGAAATAATTAAAGAACCAGGTATTCCAAAAGATTGTATAATTAATTTATCTGTTAGCGATTATAATAATAATGATTTAACATGTTTAATACAATCTTTACCCGAAGCAGGTAATGGTCGTTTAGTTTATAACGGAGAATTTCTTTATAAAGAAATTCTTCCATACGAATTAAGTCTTAATGATTTTAATATTACATATAGAACACAAAATGATGCAAGTGGAATACATTCATTTAACTATATAGCAAAGGATTCATATAATTCATTTTCTGATAAAGCAAATGTTACATTAAAAATAAATAATTCTCCTGAAGCGACAGAATCTAGTTTTAATATTTTTAAACGTAAAAATAATGATGCAAGTGTAAATATATCATTAATTGGAAGTGATTATGATGATGAAACAATAAGTTTTATAATATCAGA
>JGI24539J26755_10000855_pt1 | contig 14284 bp, 7 predicted proteins | sample NorSeaMetagenome_2_FD_26755 | JGI IMG/M metagenome (IMG submission 26755) | reverse complement strand
TATCTTGTAGGTCTCTTTTTGAAATCAGGCCCGTAAAATACCTTACTTTTTGAAAAGAGACCCAAAAGATAAGGCAGCCTATGACTGCACCCCACCCTCTACCATATAAAGCCCGGTATTGCGGGAAATATTATTGATATCGGTCAAATACCGGGCTTTCTTTCGTAAAATTTATGACCGCAGGTCTCCCGCTGTGGTCCGCGCCCCGCTCACGGAGCTCTGTACGAGTAATTTGGTTCCGAAAAGGCAGCCCAAAAGAGCGGACCGCATTGTAGTGTGGTGCAAATTAGCATGGGAGCTGGGTTTGAGCAGTGGCTTCACGGAGATCTGGAGGACAAGGAGCATGGGCTTCCGGCGCGGACCGGGCCCGAGGTCTGCCTAGAATTCGACCAGTAGCACACAACTGCGGTTTTTTCGGACTAGGCGGATTCTGGTGTAGGCGTCGGTGAGTGACGATATTTGTATCGAGATATATAAACGAACGTTACAGACGCACACCCTCGTCGCGTGCGGCGCTCTCTGATGGTGCGCACAGATTCGTGTGTACTTCTGCTCCAAAAGATCGAGAGGCACCCCAAGGTGCGCTTCACGATGCAGAAGCTTGCAGACAGCCTTGTGCACGTGATGACGGCAGTGGCACTAGACACCAGCATCGGGGGGTTCGATATGCAGCAGGACATGCTCCCGAAAAAAAGCGAGCATCTCGCGCCGCTGCGGTACAACCGCGTGCTGACGTTCCTTACAAAGATGGCCACCACGCGCAACATTGAGGACAGCGGGTGCGTGCTTGCCGACGACGTGCTCGACGTCTTGCGCCAGGGCAACCTGCGCGAGCGCTGCTTTATTTTCATGAACCTCATGTTCAAGCAGCCGCGCGCCGTGCTCTTTGCGTGGATTCTGCAGCGCTCGCAGACGTACTACCTGAGCTGCCTGAACTACGAAGTGGTGCGTCTGTACACGCAGAGTCTGTTCGCCAACCACGAGAATACCGGCGTGTCGTACCGCCAGCTGCTCTCCCGGCGCCAATCAACGCAGAAAAGGCGCAGCGCGCGCAGCGTGGACTCGCGCGAGTCGCAGCGCCTTGCGGTGAACACCGCGGTCCCCGAGTTGTCGTGCCGCGAGCGGCGCATGCAGCGCTATTACTCACGGGGGCACACTTGCTTCGAGCCGTGGAAAACTGGGCGCATGCAATGGGAGCTCGTGGAGCTTTGCCCCGACCTCGCACAGAATGTCTCCAACGGCAACGACATAGTGTCGGGCATCTCGGGGCACACCGACTCGTTTCTTGCGTTTTCCAAGGTCTTCACGTACTACGACCTGCGCGTCGTCACGCTGATCGCGATTGTGTGGCTCGTCGGCGCCGACCACCACAGCCTGTGCGAGGTGCTGCTTGCCGCACGCGCGCACGGGCTTGCATACCACAATGAAGACGCTGAGGCGTACACGATGGCCCTGCTCGAGTCACTTTCGTAGGCGCGCACGGGCTTGCGTACGACAGCGGAGACGCTGAGGCGTACACGATGGCCCTGCTCGAGTCACTTTCGTAGGCGCGCACGGGCCTACGCTCCCACAGCCGGAGACCTGCGGTCATAAATTTTACGAAACAAAGCCCGGTATTTGACCGATATCAACATTATTTTCCGCAATACCGGGCTCTATATGGTACGATATTTTAATAATGTGACCTCAGATCTCCGCCTGCGTACAAACGCAGCGCTTTGGTTTCGCCGTAAAGACTATGAGATGTTTTTTACATAAATGTGCTTTGATTCCTGAACCTCCGATACATGTTCTCGGACTTGGCTTCTAGTAGATGCACCCGCCTAAGAGCGCTGCTTTTCGCCGTAGAGACTATCAGAGTTTTTTGTACCATACCGCTCACGGAGATCTACACGAGTAATTTGGTTTCGAGAAGCCAGCCCAGAAGAGGGTGACCGCATCGTAGGGTGGTACAAATTAGAATGGGAGCTGGGTTTGAACAGTGGCTTCACGGAAAATTACTCCTCCAGATCTCCGTGCGTGGACGCGGCTCGCAGTGTTCATGCTGTGGCTACACTGGTAGCTAAGTCCAACAAAAGGTGTGATAGGTTGAATATTGTCAAAAAATAACAGTACAGAAAAATCCGATAGTCCTTACCGGCTGCAAGCGCTTTTCTGATATCAAGTTCCTCTCAAGTCAAATTTCAACATTTGGTATGGTGATCGTTTGTACCGGGACCTATCACCGGCTCCCAAGCGTTGAGATTTATGTTGGACTTAACTTCCAGTGTAGATCTACGAGCCGGCCCGTTCTGGGCTGGCGTCACTCGTTGCGGTGCAAGGATGGCGGCCCGTCGTCGAGTGCGTCGAGGACGTAGGCCTTGCATGCGTAGAAGAGCATGTCCTCCATGTCCTGCATCGTTTTCTTGGCAACATGCAGGGGCCCAAGCATGCTGTGGTAGAAGAGCAACGACTGTTGGCATAGCAGTGTGTACCTCTGCATACAGACGGCGTCGTCATGCGATGGTGGGAGTATCGGCGCCTCGACGTTGAGCAGTTGCGTTGCAATGCGAGTCACGAGCGCGTGCACGGCGTAGATGCTCGAGTACACAAGCCCGTCGTGCACCTGTTTTACATTCCGCACCGTTGCAAGGTGCATGGACAGTATTTCGCAGAAATTTTCGGACATCTTGTAGCGCTGCGGCCACGAGCATTTATACCTGCACACAGCGTGTACGTAAAAAGAACAGTGCACAAAGCGCGCGCGCCTCGTTTGCAGACCACGCTGGGACTACACTGGAAGCTAAGCCACGCACGGAGATCTGGAGGAGTAATTTTCCGTGAAGCCACGCTACAATGCGGTCACCCTCTTTGGGCTGTCTTCTCGAAACCAAATTACTCGTCTAGATCTCCGTGAGCGGTTTGAGCAGTGGCTTCGCGGAAAATTACCGCTCCAGATCTCCGTGAGTGGTAAGTTTATTTTGAGATATTTTTAGGTTCTAAGTCCTGTGCTAGATCTCCGAGAGCGGACTTGCAACGCTGTGCAACGTGGAGACTACACGCGCTGGAGGTTGCCGAGTCGCTTTGATATTTCGTCGTCTTCTTGGGATATTGCATTCTTGTATGTTTCGTTGTATTGGTCGACGTACATCTGGGCTTTCGGGTCCTTGACAAGGTTCGCGGCTGCGAAGCTCCTGCGGTCTTCGTTGTGTTCGCGCACGGTTTCGATTGTCTTCTGTGTGCTCTCGAGCACGTCAGAAGCGCGCCTCATCTCGGTGTTGATGTGGGCGATGTCTTGCGTGTCCAAAAGCACCGCAGTGGTGCCGTTGTTCGGGTTTGCGCTTTGCGCCTCGTGGTTGTAGCGGTTCGCGCGCTCGAGAGCACGCCCCGTGCGCGCGAGGATCTGCCGCGATTGTGTGTTCATTATCATGTCGTTGATGGACGCAAGCACGGTGTCTATCTGCGAAACACAGCCGCGCAGGCTTTCGAGGTCGCGGTCGCTGTTCGCGAGAATGATGGACACGTCCGCAATCTGCCCCATGCGGAAAGAGGAGTCGACTTTTTGTGTGCTCATGGCCTGCTGCTCGTACAGCATGCGCATGCGCGAGTGCTGGAACTGGATCTTTATGGTCATGCTCTGCATCTGCCGACGGATTGAGTTCTTCTCGCGCGTGAGGTCCCGCTGCACATTCTTTAGGCGCTCGATTTTCGTGAGCACAGTCCCGCTGAGGGTATTGCCCATGTCACACAGCACAGCGCGGAAAGGGCGGTATGTGGACTGTAAACGCGCGGTTCGCACTATATATACACGGAAAATATGCACATGTCACGTTTGAGACCCCAGCGCCTGTGCCGAGGATGGCATCAGGCAAGGCACCACCGTGGCAGATTTTAAATTTAGCACACGGAATGCAGCAATACTCAATCCTGAGCCCGAGCGCGCCGGTTGGCTCGAGCTCGGTCTTTACGGGCCTTGAGCACAAGGCCGCGCCGCGGGACGCGGGCAGCGCGCTTGATTTCTGCACGTGCTTCGAACAGACCCTCTACTTTCTGAGCGTCGTCTCCGTGGGGCTGTGGTTTGTGTGGATTAGCTGGATGCCCTTTCTGGACTGGCTTGTGCCACCGTCTGTGGACGAGCACTGGCTTGACGGCACGACGACCATCTCGGACACCTTTAGGCGCTACAGCACGGTGAGCACCGTTTACATGACAGGGCCGCTCTCAATCCTCTTTACGCTGCGCTTGTACCGCACGTTCCGCTGCCCACTTGTGACGTGGAAGAAAAAAAACGTGACATCGTGTCTGCTGCTCGTTCAGTACAGCCTATACGTCATCATCCGCTACGACCACATTTACGGGCCGGTGCACGGCGTGTTCGTTTTCATCACCGTGATCCTGCTCCTGTACTACCACTACTCTGTCGATTACACCAGCTGCGTGCACCCGGACCACCCCCCGCGCGCGCGCGTGCGCTCGCAAAAGGCGCTACTGGGCGTTTTGTGCATTAGCTGTCTTTTTTTGTTCGCCGTCCTGCTCGTGAGCAGCGACTTGGTCAAACAGAGCAGCGTGTACTTTGCCGCTTGCCTCTTCGAGGTGCTCGGGATCGCGCTTCTTGGCTTCCTCGACGTGATCGACATCCGCAACATGCGACACGACTGAGCCCGGGGCGTGCGCCGCCGCCGAGCCCGACCTAAAGTACTGCTGCAGCACGACAAACACCTCGTTGAATCCGCTCAGGATGTCGTTGTAAGTGCGCCCGCCGGTGACGATGATGCGCGAGGACTCGAAGACAAGGAGCACAATCGGCGACAAGGACGGGCGGAAGATCAGACCCGGGAATATCTTTGGCTGGTACGTGCAAAGGTTGTTGCGCTCCTTGTAGATGCGCGCAATGTCGATGCTCGTAATGTTCGGCACGCGGACGTTGCACACAATGTTTTGGATGAGATGCTGTTTGTACGTGATTTGCGAGCGCGCGTGCAGGCGCTTGATGTTGTCCATGATGAGCCGCGTCGCGTTCATTGCCATCTGCTTGCTGACGGCACCAGTCACGACAAGCTTTCCGGACGAGAACAGCAGTGCCGTGATCTTCGGGTTGGCGATGCGCACGGTGATGGCCGCAAAGCGCTTTCGGTCGTAATTGCTGTACCGCATGCAGCGCGCTATAAAGTCGAGGTCGAGCTTGCCCCCGTGCATGAGTACGTGCACGGTGCTGACCATGTTGTGTGTGTAGGGCATAATGACGCTCGGCGCCGTGAAGCGTACACACGGGCTCTTGTCGTCGAGGACCGCGTGCAGCTGCCGGGCGCACGCGTCGCGCGAGAGCACTTGGTACCCGGCGATGGCCCCCAGGTTTTGAAAGCTGAGGCGCCTGACCTCATGCCGCGTATGGTATTTGCGCTTCGGCTGCACCATGCGTGCAGAGTTACAGCCGTGCAGAAGACAGTATATATGTATGCATTTTTAATGCAGAACACAGACCGTTGACGCTACACACACGGCGCGGTCATGGCGCTCCCGGCGCTCGAGGTGCTGCTCGCTGCTGCGGTCGTGGTTCTTTTCGTGCTCGTGCGCATTGTGTTCATCGCGGCGACGCTGGTGACCATGCTCGGGGCGCGGCTGGCTGGTGTCAAGTACAACGAGGGCACGCTGCTCCCGAACATCCCGGCCGGCATCTTCAGCATAATAACATGGGCCATCACGCTCGTCGCCAACCTGCTGTGGGCTATTTCGGTCGTCTTCTTCAGTGTGGTGCCGTACCTTGTGCTCTGCGTCTTCATTGCGCTTGTGTTCAGCAACCAGAAGGTTCTCGCGCACCAGTTCGTGTACAACTACAACCTTTACGTCGGGGACGGCAGCAACGACAAGAATGTGCTGTACTTTGCGCGGAACGCGGTCTGGCTGCTGAAAATCCTCAGCGAGACACTGGTCCCCATTTACAACTTTGTGATCTCGTGCTACGTCGGGGGCGTGAGCGAAATGCTTAGCGTGCTTATGGACAACCGCAACGGCAGTATTCTCGTGAGCCTCACCAGCAGCGTCGCGGCGCTGCTGCGCGAGGTGGTGGCCATGCTGTCGCAGTGGGTCGTGCGCAACTGGACGGAATGTGCGCAGACCCCAAACCTTGTTGTCGACATTGCGTTCAAACAGGGCGAAGTGCACCGATGCCTGCGCAACGGACCCGGGTTGTACCGCGCGCTCAACCTCGCGCCCGTGCAGCAGTACACTGCGACTGTGATGCAACAGCTCAACCTCTTGCTGGAAAACACGTGCCCCGCAGTCGGTGGGCTCGCCGTCGTGGTGCTGCACCCGCTGTTTGACTCCAACCTCGTGCTGCTCCTCGAGCATGTCGCGAACATGCTGCTGACCGTCATGTACACGCAGTGGGACGTTACGCACCTGCGCTGCCGCGCAGTGCACGAGCTCAACAAGGAGGACACGCGCGCGCGCACCAGCCTCTGCGTGCCCGACCTCGCGCCCGCCGCCGCGTTCGCAAGCAGGGCGGCCGTCGCGTTTGGGGCCCTGCTCGATAACTGGGCGACGCGCGCCATGAAGTACGGGCTGCGGTTCTTCTTCGCCTCGNACATCGACACCGACGGCCAATGCNAGGGCGCGAGGACGCGCGTGAACATCACGACGCTTGCCGCCGATGTCGACCCCGGCGCGCAGACATTGCGACGCTTGCCACCGCTGCGCGCCCTCGCTGTGACCGAAGCGCTGACCGCCGCCACTGACGGCATGCGCGTGCGATACCACGAGCGCTTGAGCGGGGAGGAGCACGCCGCCCTGTTCGAACGCAGCGTCGACGTGCGCGCAGGCTTTGCAGCGGTCGAGTACCGCCGCCAGACACAGTATGCCGACGTGCAGGGGAACACACAGACTGCGCTGCTCGGGTGCAGGTGCGACGACACTGTCAGCGGCGTGCGGCTCGTGTGCGAGGTCGCGCTGTTCGGCAAGCCCAGCAGCGCAGAGCCGACACCGCCCATCGAGCTCCTCTTCGAGGGCGACTCGACCGCCGACTTTTTCGCTAGGTGCACCGACCTCAAGATTGTCGTGCAGCCTCTGCGCTTCCCGACGCGCAGCATGCCGGCGGACGGCGACGAGCGGCGGGGGTTCTATGGCGTCGTGGGGGAGGGCGAGACGGCCTGCCTGCGCGACCCCAGCGAGTGCCGCTCGGTGGACGCCCTCGTGTACGTGTCCCCGCTGTGCGGGAAAGAGCGTTCGCGCTGCGTCCGCGGGCTCCGAGGCATGCGCTGCTACCCGTACTGCGTCGGGCTGCACCAGCGCAACATGGGCAGTCGTGCGGTGGTGCTGCACGCGTACGAGACGCTGTTCGACGGCACGTTCCTCACGAACACGGACTGCGCTTCGCAGCCGCAGAGCTCGCCCCCCGCACACACAGAGTGGATGAGCGTGACAACGTACGTGGACGACAGCACGCCGGGGGCGACGCAGAGGACGACGCGCATGGTGTCCAACGGCGTGGCCGTGAGTGCTGTCGGGGAGCCCGACATGGATTGCGTCGTCACGAGCACCGTGCACGAGCCCAGGGCGCCGCAGCAGCAGAGCGCCGACGGGCTTTTCGAACCATTCGTGTTTGCGGGCGACGCGGTGCTCACTCCCGAGTGCGTCTGGAGGTTCGAGGCCGCCAAGTGCGAGTGGGTCGTGCGCCTCGAGCGCATCTCGTCGGCGATCAACAACCGCTACACCATCGAGCCTAAGCGCATCGACATCCCAGGGCGTCTGGCGGACGATACGCTGGCGGGCAGCGACACGTTTGCGACGCTCCCGCTGCAGCCGGAGCCTGCGGAAATGCTTGCGTACCACCACGTCTCCGCGCAGATCCCGGGCGGCGTTGTCTTTGCCATCAACCCCGACTTTGACCACTACTCTGCAATCATTGCGCGCGACACAATCCAGCTTGAATCCTCGAGCCTGCCGAGCCCGCAGCTTTTTATTGCGCGCCCGCAGACACAGTGCACGGACAAGACGACCGTCGTGCCGCACTTGGGGTCCACCAAGCGCGTGCTGCTGTGCTCTTTCAACATGACGCGGCGCGTGCCTTTTTTCGTCGGCGACGACAGCTTTGTGAGCGCCGAAGACCTGCAGAAAACACCGCACACGGAGAGAAACTTTTTCTTCGAGGCCGTGTCGTACTACGACGAGCACAATATCCTCGCCGTTGTGCGGCGCGGGCCCGTGTGCGCGCTCGNGAGCGAGCTCGGGTACGGTGACAAGTCGTGCGACCCGAAAACGAAGCCCAGGAGCGCGTTCTACTTTGTGCATACCGAAACCCTTGAGGTCATGCGCGACACGCCGTGGGCGCCCCCGCGGCAGTCGGTCGACTCGCCGCACGAGTGCATCGAGGATCCGCTGCTGCCGCCCCTCGGCATGCTCGGTGCGCGCACGACCGAGGTTCTGGTCGTCGCAGCGCGCATCGCGCTGAACACCTTTGTGCTCAACGGTGTCGGGCAGGTGCAAGAGCTGCTCACCAGCGCGGAGCTGTCGAGCGCGGAACCCACCAAGGGCATCAGCAGCCTGTGCCAGGACGCGCTGGGCCACGGGGCGTACGAGCCGTGCGCCGTGCCCCCACTCTCGATTGCGCCGCTGCACGGGAGCGTGCTGCGCCTGCAAGTACAGTGGCGCGTCGTTGTGCGGCGCGCGGCTGCGTACCTGCACGTGCTCACCGGCACAAAGCTCGGCGACGCGCGCTGGCTCGAGCACGTCATGCTGACCGGAAGCTACCCCGAAGTCCAGGACCTTGAGCTTGCACTGAGGAGCGTTGCAGCGGCCGGCGCGCTCTCCGTCGGCGCCGTGCTCGCCGTGCTGTCTTCCTCGCTCAACATGGTCTTTTACACGGTCGAGGACGTCGTGCTCGCGTACGTTCGCGCGGGGCTCGTGTACATGGGCTCGCAGCGCGACGACGGCACGCACGCCAAGAACCTCGCGCTCATGTTTCCGAGCATGGTCTACAACAGCATCCACAACGGCGCGTACGACGCAAAGATCATGGCGCCCGCGCGCATGCTCTGCAGCGACATCGCGCAGTCGACGGGGGACCCTGCGCTCCCGATGGGGCGCTTCTCGTTCCATGCGTGCATCGCGGGCTTCGAGACCCACCGCGCCGCGCTCCGTTTCTTTTCCACGTGCTTTTCGATGCTCGGCATCGCCGAGTGCGTGTGTCAGTACGACAAGGCAAAGGAAAACGACTGCTACGCGCGCGTGCCGAAAGCGTTCCGCGCGCGCTTTGACAATTTTGTGAGCGACAGCGAAGACGTGTGCCCCGATCACATCGCTGCGTTCGGCATCGAGCTCGCCGGCCTTCTCGGCACGCTCGGGCACCACGTCGACTCCGCCGTCGACGCGCTGCGGGGCGTCCCTCAGCAGCTTGCCACGTACATGCGGCTCCCGGCGTTGTCCGAGGCGTCGTGTGCGTCGTACACGAGCTCTCTCGACGCCGCGGTGATGCTCCCGCGCCCGATCTCCGAGTTCCGGCGCTGTGCGCTCACGCAGGGCTGTTTCGGGCGCTGCGCGGCGGTGATCACGCCCTTTTTCAACGCGATCGAGCGCAGTGCGAAACCCGACAAGCCCACATACAACCAAGAGGTCACGTTTGCGCTGCCGCCGTGGACCAGCGATGAGGGGCAGCGCTGGCAGCCCGTCGCGATGCAGACGTTCACCAACCACGTCGAATCGAATTGCCGCCTCTTAAAAACGGTGCTCGAGGCGTACCCCATTGTGTCGGAAAAGGATATTAAATGGCGCCTCACCGTGTTGTGCTTCCCGACGGACGAGCGCGTCAATGGGCTGTTGCGCTTCAGGGTGCTCAAGCAATTCGACATCCCCAACGGCGACATACTCAAGCACGTGCGGTACCGCTACTCGCCAGAAGCGTGGAATCGCAACATGGTTGCGCTTAACGAGGCGTGGGTTGTCGCACCCTCACCGACGCAGCTCGCGCGCGTGCTGTTGTTTCTGACGCCCACCGCCGGCAACAACGGGGTCTACGAGGTCGTTGTGCACGAAGACGAAACCGTAACGCAGGCCTGGGTGCTGCGCGCATTGGACGCGCGTTTGTCGCAGGTGTGCACGCACGTGCCCAGCAGTATCGTGCGCGGGCTAAANCGGCCCGGCGACGAGCTCGAAACCAGCGACCTCACGCTGCCGGCCGACCCCGAGTGGAAAATCGACCAGGTGCTCCTGCTTCCGGACCCGCACGCTTCTTCGCCGACCGCCATCGTCGTTGTGGCGCGCCTGAGCGGCATGATCGAAATTAGGGGCGTGCTGACATATTTCGAGCTTGCGCTCGTGATGTTCTCGTCGGAGCAAGATACAAATCCGCGGTGTCGGGCCGCGCCCATGCACAACCCGCTCAAGCAGCACGCAGACCACCAGCGCAGCATGCGTGACGTGTTCAAGGCGCTGCTCCAAAAGGAGACCCTGCTGCTGCAGATGCGCGCGAGCGGGCAACCCCCGCTGATCCTGCTCTTCAACCAGGATACGAACACGCTCACCGAGCACGTTGTGCATTTGCCCAATGTGTATGGCGGCGAGAACGTGTACGGGCTCGATTTGTCCCTGAACCACACCACGCGCAAGACCACCGTCAGGCAGGACTCTGGCATCGACACCGAGCTCCGACACGTTTTTGTCTCGGTGTTCAGCAAGGCCGACATCACACACACTAACTTTTACCCCCGGTTCCACTCGCACATGCTGTGGGCGCACAACGAAAACCCGGATGTCTTGATGCTGAGCACCTCGTCGCGCGACGAATACACGAGGCATGCGCCCTGGTACAACACCTTTACGCTCACAGCGCCCGATGCCGACGGCGTACGCGTGTTCCAGCGCAAGCCCTACTCGATACGCACGACCATCCAAGTCAGCAAGACGTGCACGTACCTCGACTGCGAGGGCTGCGCCACCGCCGACCTGCAGCGCATGTGCTTTATTGCACAGCGTTGCGTAATGACGCGCTGCGTGGGCACCGTGGTGAACACCAACAACATCTTCTGCGCAGTTGGCATCCTGCTGCGCGAGGTGCTTGTGATGGCCGGCAGCAGCGACGGCTCGTTGTACAACATCATCGTCGAGCTTCTCATCTCTGTCGTGCGCCAGTACTTCCGACCGAGACAGGCGAATATCGAGCAGATCAACTTGCAGAGCGTGTCCAGTTTTTACGTCACAGCGATGTGCGATATGAAAAACGTGCTCGCCGCAGCATCGGCGCTTATGCCTGCGTACGTCTTTTCGATCGCGCGCCTGCAGCAAATGGCGTTGGGCGCGACACAGCCGAGGGTCGTCGCCGTTGGAGCCGCAAGCAGCTCCGGCATCCGGAGCGCACTCTCGCCGCTCGACGCCATCGAGGCATCGAGCACCGCTTTCGCCGTCACGCAGATGATCTACCAGACGCTGCTCGCCGCCATCTACATGGTTGCGCGCGACGTCGACATCGGGCTGTGCATTTTCAGCAAGTTCATGGGCGTCATAAACGAGGTCAACATGCATGTTGGGAGTGGGCCGCCCTACATCAGCGTCATCCTCAACTCCGCACAGCTGCGCATGCAGGAGGGGCTCGGCGGCGACATCTGCGACGCGCTCATTGATGTGGACATGCCTTCGACGTCGCAGCAAAACAGCGAGCTGCACATCTACGAGCTCATCCGCGACGGCGGCGCACAGACGACCCGATATTTGAGCTCGGATATGTTTGACATTAGCGACCTGCAATCCTCGTTGGAATCGCTGATGAGCGTGCACGTCGGTCTGGTGCGCACCTGGTTCAAGCTCAAGTTTTCGTACCTGATCAAGTGGGCTGTGGGCATGGTATACGGCATCGCAGGGGTCATAGTGCAGACGCAGAGCGCCGATTGCACGCCCCAGATCGCGTGGAGCACGGCAATCGGCAACTGCGCGTGTGGCGACAGTGCCTTCTTCATCCCCGAAGCGCAGAGCACCGACAGCTGGGGGTGGTGCACCGGTGATCTGGACCTCGCCAACGTCGACGGGTCCTTGCAGCACGTATACAACCCATACTCCTACACCGAACTGCGCAGAATCCTGAATGGATTCATGCACGATTACATGTCCGCTATCAACACTCACGGCTATCCCTCGGACAAGGCGAGCGAGGTTGAGCAAGAAATACACGATAAACTGCCGGATATTAGCAACTTGGGCAACGTGCCGCCACTGAGCCTGCTCATGCGCTGCCGCGAAAACTATGCGGCGTGGCGCTGGGACTCAGGGGCATTCCGCAAACCCGGGCAGTACAGCGGCTATATCGCACAGCACAACGGCGGGGGCAACACGCCGCGTGCACGGGCCGCGCGCCAGTGCCTGCTGGCGGGCTCGGGCGTGAATACCATCGAGGCGTGCACAGATCTCGTGTACCCAGACCGCAGTGCATACTTTGCGTACAGGAAGGCATATGCGGAAAGCAGTGCCACGGACCCGGCGTACCCCGACGCGTGCGAGCTTCTGAGCGGCGAGGAGCTCATGCAGGCTCCCTTGCTCGCGCAGTGTCGCGGCGACGACCACTTCAGCAGCGAATGCGCTGAACCGACGCAATGCAACGTAAACCTCGCGCTGTACGTGTACAACGGCGTGGTCGGAGTTATGCCCGCAGACACGTACGTGGTCGAGTCGTCGGCGGAGAGCACGCCTGACGCAGCTCTGGCACAAGAACGCTACAAAACGCTTATGCTGTGCATCACGGCCAAACTCGACAGTCTTCTCGAGACCGATTTTGATGCGCTAGTCGCGGACATGGACCTGCGCGTGATTTCGAACGAAGGGGACGTGCTGCACCAGACCGCAGATTGTGCCTTTTTGGGCAGCGCCGACGCCGTGGACCTGCTCCCGAATGAGCCAGATGCGCACGTGGAGAACATGCGCTACAGGGCGCCGCCCAGGGACACGCGCTGCAACGGCACGCGCGTGCAGAATACACTCACCAAGCACACGATCACCGAGAACACGTGCGGCTCGCCAACGCGCGTCGCCATAATCACGCACATCAAGAAAAAAATGACCAAGGCCATAATCAGTGCGATCGCCAGTCTTGTCAAGAACCGCGTGCGGGAGGTGCACGCCAACGTCAGCGACACCACGCAGTACCCGTGTGAAACGTGCTGCCCGGATGGCGAGTGTGCCCCCGGCACGGCGTACGGGCCCGCCATCGTTACGGACCTCGTGATAAGCTACGACGCGCTCGCAAGCGCGTTGCNTGCGCACGGCTCTGGCACAAGCGATGAGTTTATTGAAGCTATGACGAAACGCGAGGTGCGTCCCCCGCCGCGCCCCCCGCCCCCGGCGCAGGGCGCCGTGTGGACAGTGCCTCGAGCAGCGCCTCGAAAATAGGGTGGTCCCACGCGGTGCGCGCTGTGATGGGACTCTGCAGCTGCGCCAGCAGCACGCTGTCGGGCACGCGCGCGTCTGCCGGAATGTGCGCCAGCAGCTCCGCGTAAATCTGCTCGAGCAGCGTGAGCATGTTCCAGAACATGCGCGGGGGCACCCTGTCGTACGCGCTCAGGGCATAGTGCTGCTCCGATGGGAAGAGCACGGGCGCGGAGGGCGCCTGCGCGGCGCGCGCAGCCTGCATACGCTCTGCCTCGCGCCGCAGATTCACAGACATGCGCGCATTACGCGGCGGCGCGCGTGCGTCTTTTATAGCTGCGCCCGCATCGCACCCGCCTTCCGGCGTGTCCCGCGGCGCGCCCTGACTTGCGCGCTGGGCAGGTATGGACCGAATATCAGACACCGCTGGGCAGAGAGCTGCGCGAGGCATACGCACGCGACGAGGAGCCGCGACGACGTGCGTTGGGCGTCGAGTACCCCGTGAATGGCACGCTCGACGGGAGCCCCGCGGCCTTTGAGTTTCCGCTCGAGCGCGACGAGGACCCCCTTTCGCTCCTCACACAGTGCCACGCGCTCCTGCGCACAAACATGCTGTCGCGCGAGCTTGTGGACGTTGTGCACAAAAACGAGACATNNGTCACGTTCGCACTTTTGCGTGACATGCTCGAGCACGGCGTCGAATGGCAACCCCTCACCCGCGCGGCGCAATCCCCGCACAGTACAGAGACGCGCCCCGATTTCGTGCGCAAACTGCTGAGTACCACTGCGGGTGGGCATATCCTGGAGCTGCTCCTCGACGAGCGCTTGGTCCCAGCAGACTCTTTGTTCTGCAGCGGCATGGGGTTTGAGGAATCGCGCGCGCTGGGGGCGTTGGCAACGACGTGCCCGTGCAACTTTACAAAAGCGGGCTCGAGCATGTGCGCGCTCGGCAACGTTGTGTGTA
>JGI24539J26755_10000852_pt1 | contig 14324 bp, 13 predicted proteins | sample NorSeaMetagenome_2_FD_26755 | JGI IMG/M metagenome (IMG submission 26755) | reverse complement strand
ATAAATATAACTACAAAAATAATATATAGCTGAGATATTGAAACTCTATTGAAATTATTTTCACAATCAGAAAAAAATTAAATAAGCAAGTCTGAGTAAAATTCAAAAGATTAACTTAAGACGTGTATAATTCATTGCTAAGGCAATGATTACTTGTAAAACCCTACGGATTTTCTGCTTCGTTTTTGTTTACTAAATTAGTGGGGTAAGCACGCCACTAATCATATACATCCCCGATACCTGCACAATTCACCTAAAGGTGAACCCAAATGGCTACGTGCTTCGCTCTCCCACCCTTTGGGACTGTGCAATATCGCCGCGTGCTTCCAAATTGCGGTGGGTGTATGAATTAAGAGAATAACTAACAATCACCTTGAGGAGATATCAAACAAAATAGTGCATATCATGTCGTTATACCGCCATTTGATAACGTTCTTTTTGTCTTTTTAATGAATCGCATAAAAAATGCATCCATTTAAAACCCAGAACGTCACTGCGTATAGCGCGGCGTTGTGCTTCATATAAAAACAAAGACTATGAAAAATTTAATTAAAACAGTAATAGTACTATTAACATTTACTATTTGGAATAACGTAAATGGACAATCGATTCAGAGGCTTGGACCGAATTACTTTTTAGCAGGAGTACCAACCAATGAATTTGATGCTTGGGCAGCCGAAAGTGTTATAGGAAATCAAAGACAAGCCAATTGGTGTTGGGCTGCTTGCTCCCAAATGGTATTAAATTATCACGGACTATATGTTTCCCAAGAACAAATAGTAACAAAAATTTATGGTGGTTTAGTTGACCGACCTGCAAATGAATCACAAATTAGAGTTGCATTAAGCGGGTGGGCACCAAATGTTCAAGGGAGAATTTCTAATATCTATTGTCAAAGCGGATTGACAAGTGTAAATGAAATAACACAAGCCTTGGCTTCTAAATGGCCTTTGATAGTTGGACTCCGAAACCCAAATGGTGGAGTTGGACACGCTTATGTGTTAACTGCGGTTTATTACTCTACAGACCAATTTAATAATACAATACCAGATAAGGTAGTTCTAAGAGACCCAATGCCAGGGACTGATGGTAGAATTGAAGTTAGTTGGCAACAATTCTCAAATAGATTAATGATGGTATTTAAGGTGTGGGTTTCTCGATAAAAAATACGAAAGCACAACAATAGCTATAGTTAATACGGGTTTTGGTGCTTAACCCAAAGTGAAGTGCCTTGAATGATGTCCGCAAAATTGAAAATTTTGAGTATTCAATACTTGAAACTGATGAACGAACAAATAACTAAGCGCAACAATGTATAAAAATAATTGTTCAGTTTTGGGCTTAACCAAAGGTAGTTGCAAGTTCATTACGTCTTATTTTCCTGCAGAAAATCCTCGCATACAAACCCGCAATTATTCTTATACCAACCGTTACGGGTTATTAAAACTAAACAAATATTAACTAATTAAAAATATGACACTAGAATACAAAATAAACGAACAGGATTTTCTTGACTTCCTGCTATTCACAGCCTCTAAGTCTGACAGGATAAATAAGCAAAGAAGAAAAGGGTGGGTTTTTTTAATAATTGGATCAATTGCGATTGCATTTTATTTTTATTTAAATGAGAATACCGCAATGACTGTTTCCTGTGGGATTGTGGCTTTAGCTTTTAGGCTTTTTTATCCTAAATATTTTAATTGGAGATATAAGAAGTACTACAAGACATATATCAAAAAGAATTATTCGAAAAGATTTGGACAAGTCACGACTTTAAAAATAAACAATGACTCAATTTATTTTAAGGATAAATTAGGTGAAGCGAAAATTATCCTTTCCCAAGTTGAGAGAGTTGACGAAACCGCCAACCATTTCTTTCTGAAAATATCGACAGGACTTTCTCTAGTCTTACCAAAAAAAGAATTAAAAAATCCTGATAGACCTAGAGAACGATTGCAAAACATTGGATTGAAAGTTAATGACGAAACAAATTGGAATTGGAAATAAAAAAACTAGCTACAACAATGACTATAAAGCATAGACCTAACAAACCAAAGCGTTTCTAGGCTTCGTAGCTGCAACATTGTAAACAATTTAAGAAAATGGACAAGAGCAACTTGCCGATTTAAATATAGATTATTTAATTCTTTATTATAGATATTCTGATTGCTTTCAATATGAATATGCGAGAGAATAAAAACGTGTGCTAACAACCTATATAATTTATTGCATGAAGATGGAAAGTGCCAACCAAAAATTGGACGTAACGATGGTTTGACAATTAAGCATGTAATCAGAAATGAAAATAAAACTGTAGAGTACAAGCAACCAGAACCGCTGATTGTCAAATTTAATTGAGTTTTGTTGAAGTATAGGTCTTAAAATATTAAACTAAACTGTTAAAATCACCTTTCTCTTTGGAGCTAGGTGATTTTTTTTATAATATTATACAAGATTTAGACCCCAAATCTAATTCTTCACAAACCAATTTTTTATTTTCTTAGATTTTAAATGCTTTATAGGAGCTCTAAAAGAAATAGTCACTAACTGTCCTTTAGATAGTTTACTATGCCAATGGGAGTGATATGGCGGAGCCCTGACAAACACTAATCATCGTTAGGAACGCACTTTAACTAAATAGTGTGAAATCAAGATGTTGGAGTATTAAAAATTGTAACTCTTAAATTAATTATTATATGAAAAAAATTGCTTATTCAATATTAGATCTTGCTATTGTATCACAAGGAAATACATTTACCGAAACATTTAATAATTCATTAGAGCTTGCTCAAGAATCAGAAAAAGTAGGTTACAAACGCTATTGGTTAGCAGAGCACCATAATTCAGAAGTAATTGGAAGCTCTGCTACTTCAATACTAATTGGAAAAATTGCAGAAGGAACAAAACATATTCGTGTTGGATCTGGTGGTATAATGCTACCTAATCATTCTCCTTTAATAATAGCTGAGCAATTTGGCACATTAGGCACCTTATATCCTGATAGAATTGATTTAGGTTTAGGGAGAGCTCCTGGAACAGATCCAGAAACATCAAAAGCGATTCGTTCAGACTTTTACAAAGCAGTACAAGATTTCCCTGAAGAAGTACAAAAAATTCAAAATTATTTCTCCTACGAAAATACAACAGAAAAGGTTCGTGCTCCAATGGCAGAAGGACTTAATGTTCCACTTTACATTTTAGGATCAAGCACAGACAGTGCTCATATTGCCGCTAAAAAAGGGTTACCATATGCATTTGCAAGTCATTTTTCTACTGCGCAATTAATGAATGCAGCTGAAACGTATCAAAATGAATTTCAACCTTCAACTACGTTAAAAAAACCCTATATATTAGCAGGTGTCAATATAATAGTTGCAGATACAGATGAGGAAGCGGAACGTATTTCGACTTCACTTTATAAAACAGTAATGGGAATAATATCAGGTAAAAGCGGTTCAATGGAGGCTCCTGTCGAGATGACAGATAATATACGCGAACTAAAGAAAAACCCCGCAGTTAATCAAGTTCTTAAATATTCTTTTATAGGAAGTAAAGAAACTGTTAAAAATGAAATTAAAGTATTCATGTCAAATATAACAGTAGATGAACTTATAGCAGTAACAAATATATTTGACAAGGATGATCGTCTTAAATCTTATCGTCTTTTTTCAGAAATTATGCGCGAGTTAAATAGAGATACTCCAATACCATAAAAGAAAATTTTAGTAAGTATTTTGATGATACTAAGTTGTAATTCATTCACAAAAAAGAAAGATTTTTAAAACTTGATACAACTATTAAAAAGATTTGCAAGTCACTGAACAACCATTAGGAAATAAGTTATTATTATGAAAATTTCGTGTAACAACTATAGCTAGCAACGTATATAATTTATAGCTCAAAATGTGTATAACCGAAAAATCTTACGTATTTCCTTCTGGCTCGTTTTCTTTTACTAATCTCGTTTCAGCTAATGCAACTGTGCTTAACCGGGTCGTTGTATTTAATTAAAACAACCTAAATGAATAAAAATTCATACTGTAAAAGACTTTATATTATTGTTTTATTTACATCATCATTGCTTATAAATTGTAGTAAGAAGGCGGATGTAACTGAAGCAGTTACAAAACCAATTAATATAAATGAGTCCTCGTCCTTTCTCATAAAGGAAACGTATTTGTCTGATACTGAAAGACTGCGATTACATCGTAGGCAAGGAATTGCTGATTTCATTTCAACAGGGTTATTCATTAAGCCTCATCAAAAAATTGAAATCTCCAGAAAATTAATTACTGGAAACAATAATCCTCAAATATTGATCGGTGGATACTCGAGAAATCTATCGTACGATCAACCTGAGGTAATAACCATAGGAAATTTAACTGAATCTTTCTACAACTCCAGTGATCATGATGCTCAAATCTTTATTAGATATTCAAATGAAAATCCAACATCAGAAAGTAAGATCACAATTAAAAAAGGTTACAAAACTCCAACTTTTCAGTTTAATGAAACCACTAATGAAGAATTTGTAGCTATGCTTAATGAGTATAGCTATGAAGATGTGATTTTAAGAAGCGAAAAAGCTTGTGTGTTAATCAGCAAAAAAACAGCTTTGAAATATAAAAATCAAAACTGGAATAAGCTCTTGACAACTATTAACGAAATAATTAATATTGAAGCGTATATTGATGGACTAGACAGTTCAAAACCAGTGCACGTACCCAATAGGAATAAATACTATTTTACAGAGACCAATGACGATGCTTATTGGATGGCTGCGACCACTTACAGAACATTTTATAATAATACGGATGCTATAGATTTTTTAATTTCCGTTTCGTTGTTACAAAACGACGGCTGGGGGCCATGGCATGAATTAGGTCATCAACACCAAATTTCATCTCTTACTTGGTCAGGAGTCTTAGAAGTAACCGTTAACATATATTCATTGGCTATTGAAAGATATTTTAATCATGAATCAAGATTAAAAAGAGATGGTGTTTGGAGTAAAGTATTTGCTTATCTCGATACTCCAATAGAAACAAGAGATTACAACCAACAACTTGATGCTTTTGAAAAATTGGCTATGTATCAACAATTATGGTTAAAATATGGTGATAATTTTTTTATAAATCTTCATAAAAAAGCCAGAGAAGAGGCTAAGGAACTCTCTTCAAATGAGCAAAAGATGGCTTATTTTATCCTAAAGGCTTCGGAAGTTTCAGGAAATAATCTAAACATTTTTTTTAAAGAATGGGGTTTAAAATTGCCCGTAGCAAGTTTCGAGGCCATTGATAATTTAAATTTGCCATTACCGACAGAAGACTTAACTCTATTACAAGATTAAAGAGACTCTGTTTATATAGATTCACTAAGCACAACAGCATATAAACCCTATTAAAACGGAGTTAAGAAACCGTTTGTGTATGATTAAATTAATATGAATTCAGATCAAAAAAAACTCTTAAGAAGCAGACTATTCCGTCACCTTGACGGTATTGTTATTTCACCTACTGCCTTTACCTTAAAAAAACACGGTATAACGGATTATTTACTACAAAATAAGAAAGTAGAGTTAAAAGAGCTCACAACAAAATTCAAGGCTAACGAAGGTTATTTAAACATTGCTCTAAGAGGGCTCTGTTCTCAAGGGTGGCTCATTCAACATGTTGATAATCAAAATAATGCTATTAGTTATGAAACTAATGAAAAATCAGAAATAGCATTCAATTATTTTTATCTGTTTGAAGATGTCACAGACTTACTACAAATGTCCGAAGATTATCATCCTAGAAAATTTGGAATCGAACCATTTCTGAAACTAGAGAGTATTTACAAAAAATACAAAACCAACTATGGAATTGAATTGTCTCATGATAAGACTCAAAAAAAAATTGAGGAACAAATCTTAACACATATTGAAGGAGTAATTGTAGGCCCAACGCTGGTAAAACTGGGCATAACAGGAATGTTTAACAAATATTTCATGAAGACTAGGTTCAAGCCAGAAGAATTCCATGAAAATCATCAAGAATTTGATAAACTGCTTAAAATATTATCTCAACTTGGATGGTTTGAAGAAAAAGATGGGGCTTATACCTTTACAGAGAATGGATTATTTTTTGCAAAAAGAGCCAGCGCATATGGTGTTACAGTTTCTTACATTCCTACGCTTATAAAATTGGACAACCTAATCTTTGGAGATCCATTAATCCTTAAAAATTTAGCAAGAGGATCTGAGGAAATACATGTTGATAGAGAAATGAATATATGGGGGAGCGGTGGAGCCCATAGAGCATACTTTAAAGTAGTTGATGAAATCATTATCGACCTTTTCAATAAACCAATCGAGGAACAACCTAAAGGCATACTTGATATGGGTTGTGGTAACGGCGCATTTCTTCAGCATTTGTTTTCAGTTATTGAAAGTCAAACACATCGAGGTACTATTTTAGATGAATACCCTTTAAAAATAATAGGTGTAGATTATAATGAGGCAGCAATAAAAGCTTCTAAAGCGAACCTCATTAAATCTGATATATGGGCGAAAATTATTTGGGGAGACATTGGGAATCCTGCTCTTTTGGCTTTAGATCTGAAAGTAAATTACGATATCGAGTTAGGAGAATTACTCAACGTAAGAACCTTTTTGGATCATAATAGAATTTGGGAAGAGCCTCAAAATAATTCATCAAGAGTAAGTTTGTCTACTGGTGCATATGCTTACGAAGGCAAAAGAATCAATAATAATTTGGTTGCGGAATCATTGAAAGAACACATTGAAAAATGGACTCCTTATGTAGAGAAGTTTGGCTTGTTACTGATTGAACTGCATACTGTGAAGCCAGACCTAGTTGCACAAAATATGGGGAAAACAGCCGCTACTGCATATGACTTGACACATGGATATTCAGATCAGTATATACTTGAAGTAGACGAGTTCATTCATATCATTCAGCAAGCTGGTTTAATCCCGGATATGAAGAAGTTCAGAAAGTTTCCAAATTCCGATTTTGCTACTGTATCAATTAGTTTATTAAAATCCAACAATGTACAACAATGTGTATAGCACCCTGCGGGATACTACGACACCACACGCCTAACGTTTAGCTAAAATTAAAACACAGTATGAAAAATTCAATACCACAATTAATACTATTATGTACACTATTCATTTTTGGGGCTTCTAATGCCCAAGAGAAACTTAAAACTTTATATGGAAACAACGAAGCAGTTGGGAAACAAATTGAATTAAACGGTGCCAAAATCTACTATGAAGAATATGGGAAGGGAGAGCCGCTTTTACTAATTCATGGAAATGGAGAAAGTATTAAAAGTATGGTCAATCAGATTGAGTATTTTAAAACAAAATTTAGGGTCATAATTGCTGACAATAGAGGACATGGAAAATCTGAATTAAAAACAGATTCTTTGACATACAAGCAAATTGCAAATGATTTAGATGGATTAGCTGATCACCTACAGTTAGATTCTTTAAGTATAATTGGATGGAGTGATGGAGCTATTTTAGCGCTTCTAATGGGTATTAACAATAAGGTTAAGATAAAGAGAATTGCAGCTATGGCAGGGAATTTAAGACCCGACTCCACAGCTGTAAATAGTTGGGCTCCAAATCAAGTTAGAAAAAATGAATTAGAAATAAAAAAGTTCATAGCAAAAGGGGACACATCTAGGGATTGGAATTTGATATTACAACGTTTTGGTCTGTTACTTAATCAACCCAATATTAGTCATGAAGGTTTAAAAAAAATAAAGGCAGCTGTGTTGATAATTGCAGGAGATAGAGATATTATTAAAAATGAGCATTCTGTTGAAATGTTTAACAATATTCCAAAAAGTCAACTTTGTATTATCCCAGGAGCTACTCATTCTGCTCCACAAATGATTCCTGAAATATTTAATGAAATTGTGAATAGATTTTTAACAAAACCATTTACTATGCCTAATTCTTCTGATTAACAAAAAACTGTAAAGTACAATTAAGCTAAACCCATCACAGACAAATATGAAAGGGTATTGGTTAATTAATGTAATTCGTTACAACTAATTGAAAAACAAACTGTTAAAGTTTCATTGCCGTTAGGGTTTTCGGAACTTTTTTTATACTCTTATACAAGATTTAGACCCCAAGTCATAATCTTCACTAACCAATTTTTATTTTCTTAGATTTTAAATACTTTTTAGAAATTCTAAAAGGAATAGGCACTAATTGACCTTTAGCTAGTTTGTTATGCTAATGGGAGTGACATGGCGGAGCCTTACCAAAAACTGGTGATCGTTAAGAATCCACTTTACTAAAATACTATGAAAAAAATACATATGTATATTAAAAATTATTATCCTTAAAAGTATTTATTTGAAGGTCCGAAAGGAAGTATACATTCAGCAAATAGTATTAATCAATTTATAAAACGAAACGCGAAGTTTTAGGGAGTCAAAAACTGATTGAAAGGATTTATAAACAAATAAATACCTGCTTAAAAATAAAACAAACATCGGAGTACACCCCGATATCGAATAGTTGGTAGCTATTTGACCACATACAGAGCAATTTAATAACCATCCGATTTACGGAAAATCGAAGAGGAGAAAATAAACTGTAAATTGACTCTAAAAAGCGGAAAACTGAATACCCAGTAGGTCTAAAAGAGTGCGAAACAATCCGATTGCCGATTTACGAAGACCTTAAAGATATGTAGTTTGGCGATTAAATCGTTGAAAAAGATAATAGTGTTTTAGAAACCCACATTGGTTTCCAAAACAGAACAATTTATTCAGTAAACGATTTATACATTAAATCAAAATATCGTTTAAAAATTAAAGACATCATCATTACTGGAGCGCTAGATTTTCATCAATTGTTCGAACAAAATAACTAATGAGAATAATGACCTAATTAATGTTAAAGACAATTACATTGCATTCTCTTTTGAAGTAAATTTTAAATGGTTTAGGAGTTCACAAAAAATACTACTCACGTATGCTAACCACCTATCAAACCATATACAGAACGTACAGCACAAAAACTGACCATGAACATTAACGACAAAGACAAGTTCGCTACAGAATTTATTGACCATTACTCAACTAGAGGATTTGGTTCTATGAATAAAAATGACTTTGAGATAATAATTTTCGATCTACTTAAAAAGCATGGCGACCTAAAAGACAAATCAAACTATGAAATCAGTATTGACCTTCAAATACCGGAGACAAAAGTTAAACGACTTGCATATGAAAGCGACCTGAAATATGGTCAATTAACAGATAAAAGAATTACCGTTGAGTTTTTCAAAATATTAGCCAACTCAAAATTTAGAGCAGATCTTAATAAAATAGAGTTCGGTATCGAGAGCAAATTTTTTCGAACAAGTATAGCAGCACAATTGAAAAAGCTCGGACATTATGCAGACAGCTCGTTCAATTCTGAGATAGTACGCATTCATATTGACTCTTTTATTGACCTTCTTGAACATCACTACAACAAAAGGGCAATAGAGAGGATCGTTAAGGACTGTAAGACGGCCGTTAAAAAAGACAAAGACACAACAGACATTACGTTCAAGCTTATCCTGAGGAAGTTCTTAGAAGGGCTTGCGACTCAAGCAGCTAAGAAAACGATTGACTTAGGAATTGGATACTTCACGGGAGGAGCAGAAAACGTAGGAGCCTTGACTGACGGAATAAAAAAAGTAATAAAACAAACGGTGCCCAACAAAACCGATATGCAGTAACACACTGCGAGCTGATACTTTTCATATAACCAACAGTTAGCTGTAATTAACCCAAATGAAAAAAAATGATTTACGTAAAAACGACTACTCAAGTCTACAATTTGAGTTAAAACAATTCATTACTTGCTTGCAGATCAAAGTTGATGGGTAAATAGTCTGGCCTGGGATATTGACGTTAATGTAATAGCAGGAAGAAATTAAATAAACAATAATACTAAAACAAAATTATGGAAGCGCAAAAAAAAAAAATTATCGAAAGTTATTTTCAAGCCTTAGCTCAAGGAGATATTCCTAAAGTCTTTAGTTTATTATCAAGCGATACTGTTTGGAATCAACCTGGAAAAAATAGATTTTCTGGCAGTTACGTAGGTATTGATAATATCGGAAAATTACTAGGCTCTATGATGGAGGACACTGCTGGAAGCTTAAAAGTAGTGCAAAACGGAGATTTAATGGTAAACAAAAATCTGGTTATTGCTACTGTTGAATTCTCAGCTCAAAAAGGTTCAAAAAATATTAAAATGAGTGGAGTTGATTTATTTACTATCCAAAAAGGTAAAATAAAAGAAATTAACCTGTTCTCAGGAAATCAAAAAGAAGAAGACGTATTTTGGGGGAATTAAACTTAAACGAGTTTTTTATTTTGAAAATGGACTAAGTATGAACCATAAAAAAACGTTGCTAAAATATGCTGACAATACTCCTTTAAACAGGGTGTTACAAGGCAATAATAAAATAATACAATCCTAAAATGCACTCTAAAATAATTATTATAGGAGCAGGGTTATCGGGCCTATTAATTGGATATAGACTCAAGTTGGCAGGAATTCCTTTTAAAATAATAGAAGCAAGAAATAGAATTGGAGGACGTATTCATACCATTTTAAGCGATAATTCTAATCCTTTAGAAATGGGTGCTACTTGGTTTGCAGATGAACACAATAACTTGAAAAGTTTGTTAGCTGAGCTAGACTTGAATTATTTCAAACAATATGTTGAAGGCACTTCATTTTTTCAAGCTTTTTCAAGCTCACCGCCTAACGCAATAACTATCCCAAATCAACCAACAAGCTATAGGATCGTAAATGGAACTTCTTCAATTATTAAAAAGCTTGCTAATCAAATTGGTGAAAATAATATCCTATTAAATTCGACCGTGGAACTCATAAAGTTATCAGAAAACATATTGACCATAGTTTCAAATAATGTAACATTTACCGCTGATAAAGTTGTGTTGGCATTACCTCCTAAACTATGGGCAAATAACATTCATTTTGAACCATCGCTTCCAAATAACTTATTAGACACAGCAATAAATACACATACATGGATGGAAGATTCTATCAAAGTTGCCATGAGTTATGACAGCCCTTTTTGGAGAAAAAATGGACAATCAGGTACCTTGATTAGTAATTCTGGTCCAATAACCGAATTTTATGACCATTGTAATTTTGAAGCCAATAAATATGCACTTTGCGGATTTATGAATCCTAATTATTCAAAATTAATTTCTGAGGAACGTAAAAAGCTTGTGTTAGACCAAGTAGTAAAAGTATTTGGTTTTGAAGCTAAAAATATAAGCACCTACAAAGAAGTGATTTGGGAAAAAGAAGACAAAACATCTTCCATAAATATTAAGCGTCTGTTTGCTCACCAAAATAATGGACACCCCAGCTTTAGAAGCCCCTACTACAATAACCGCTTATTTATATCATCTTCTGAAGCTGCCGCAAAACATCCTGGATATATGGAAGGTGCTGTCATTTCTGCGAAGGACGTATTCGATCATATACTAGCAGAAAATCACTAATAAATTGTTACTATTTTAAAGGAATTACTAACATTAAAAAACAGCTATTCAATTGTTTTAGGCAGCTTCAAAATCAAATTTGGATCCGGGCAATTAGTACTATAAAATTCCAAATCAGCCTGCGAAGAAACACCTGGATAATCACCTTGATAATGCTCAATATCTCTTATGATTTGAAAGTGTAAGTGCGGTGCATATTCGCCATTTACTTTAGAACCTCCAACAAACCCAATTACTTGATTTTTAAGTATTTGGGTGTTTTTATTTAAACCCATAATTGACACCCTAGACAAGTGACCATAAAGAGTGTAGAAAACAACGTTTTTTATACAATGTTTTAGTACAATAGTAGGGCCATAATCGCCATAATTTGTATTATCAGCAAAACTGTGAACCACCCCATCAAAAGCTGCCATTACTGGAGTTTCTTCCGCGCACCATAAGTCAATCCCTAAATGTATATTCCGTGAATTAAAAGAACCCGTTTGATTAAAATAATCGCTTCTATCGTACAGATTACGACACTCCAAATATCCACCAAACGCTATTGATTTATGGTGGCTTTTTAGAAAATATTCTATGTATTTAGTCCATGAATCTGAACATTTTGTATCAAATTTTTCTAACTCTTTATTGCCCACCGACAAATCAATAGACACATAAGCTGTGAAATCAACTTCAGCTGCAACAACCTTAATAGGCTTAGTTGATAATTCCATTAAAAAAAATTTAAAATCCATTCGTCTAAATAGGCTGTAAATATACGTACAATCAAAAAAACATTTCCAGTATAAAAAATTAGATTAAATTAGCGACAATCTTTTGAATGTGAAAAAAAACCAATCAAATAACGCTTCGATTCGTGAAAATGAAGGGGTTTCTAAACAAGAAACCACCAATAGGAGTGCGATTTCAAATTTAAAAAGAAAGCGTCAAGAACAACCTACAGTAGAAGAATTACTACAAGGGATTCTTAAAAAAAATACCACAGCATTAAGTCGCGGGATCACCTTGATTGAAAGCCACAACATAACGCACCAAACAAAAGCAAACACCTTAATTGAAAAGTGCCTAGAACACACGAGGCCTTCGATACGAATTGGAATTACGGGGGTGCCAGGCGTTGGGAAAAGCACTTACATAGAAGCACTAGGGACTTACTTAACAAGCTTAGGAAGCAAAGTAGCCGTTTTAGCAGTTGACCCCAGTAGCACACTGAGCAAGGGGAGTATTTTAGGCGATAAAACACGAATGGACTCGTTAGTGAGAAACCCAAACGCCTTTATTAGACCCTCTGCAGCAGGAGAATCTCTTGGAGGTGTAGCGCGACACACAAGAGAAGCGATTACCCTTTGTGAAGCAGCAGGATATGATGTTATTTTAATTGAAACTGTAGGAGTTGGGCAAAGTGAAACAGCCGTTCACAGTATGGTTGACTTTTTCTTGCTTCTTAAACTGGCGGGCGCAGGCGACGAACTCCAGGGCATTAAGCGCGGAATTATAGAGATGGCAGATACTATAATTATCAACAAAGCAGATGGCGTTAATGAAAACGCCGCAAAATTAGCAATGTTGGAATTCAATAGAGCCCTTCACCTCTACCCTGCTAAAACTTCCAATTGGATGCCAAAAGTAATTTTATGTAGCGCACTAGAATCTAAAGGAGTTGACGAAAGCTGGGCTTTGATTAAAGACTATGTAGCTCACACACAATCAGAAGGCTATTTTACCAAAAAAAGACAAGAGCAAAATATATTTTGGCTTATTCAAACGATTGAAAATAAATTAAAAGATCAGTTTTTTAAAGATAACATAATCACAAAAGAGATGGCGTCTCAAATAGCACTTATTAACTCTAATAAGCGCTCCCCTTTCGCCGCTGCTGAATATCTACTCAACCTACACAAAACGCACTCTTAACGCCTCAAAAGCTCTATAGAAACTATATCCCGTGAGTGCTCCAAAACTAAGGCCGCATAAAATATCCAAAGGATAATGCAATCCTAAATAAATACGGCTGTAAGCCACAACAATACTCCACACAATTAACAGGTATATTACGTTCTTATACGCCGGACGAAGCATTAATCCTACAAAAATAGCCGTTGCCATTGAATTGGAGGAATGTCCAGAGAAAAATCCATAAGTAGGCCCACACTCCCCTTGTCTTATTAACTCAAAGACTCCATCTTGCGCGCAGGGACGAAAACGTTCAAATGTAAATTTAAATAGATTGGTAACTTGATCTGTAAATAAGATCATTAACGCAACTGTAAGAACCAGAAGCATCACCCCTTTTTTACTTAATGACTTGCACATAAAATAAAGCAAGACCATATACATTGGAATAAAGGTACGCTTATTTGTGACCACTAACCATAAGCCATCCCATGATGGAGATCCAAGGTTGTTTAAGAATATAAGTAATGTCTTGTCCAGTTCTATAAGTTGATCTAGCATAATTAATTATCGTAAGTAGAGACTTCTTTGTCATAAAACTCAGTAGCTTCTTTAATCGCTGTCTCTGTTTCTGAAAGAAGTTCTTCTTCATCTTGCGTGTCAAAATCTTCTAACCACTCCACCTCATCTGTTTCTAAATTAATTATAAAACGAGGGAATTCTGTATGAATCACAAAGATAGCATTTGGTAAATCTGTGTTATCTCCTAATATAAATTTTGGTAATTCCATAGTTAATTGTTGTTATGAGCTTGAATCAAGCGATTCGTTAAATAAATAAATCTAAGATATAAAAAA
>JGI24539J26755_10000851_pt1 | contig 14330 bp, 13 predicted proteins | sample NorSeaMetagenome_2_FD_26755 | JGI IMG/M metagenome (IMG submission 26755) | reverse complement strand
TTCGCTAAAGCTTGATGAACTTTTACGTCATATTCTACTCTAACTAAATACAAACAAATGTATTAATTTAGGAGATTTTTTAGCAATGTATTAAAATACTCTCATTGACATAGCTACCCCTTAAGAGGTTTAATGTTAACACTGTAAACATTCAGATATATTATGAAATCAAAATTTTTAATTACACTCGCTGCTTTCTTTAGTATCTCTGCGTTCGCTGATAGCCTATTAGATATTTACAATGATGCCTTGGAGAATGATCCTCAATACAAGTCTGCGGAATATTCTTATTTATCTGGAAAGGAAATTAAAGTACAGGGACGAGCAGCTCTTTTGCCAAGCATTACCCTAAATGCTCAGACTAATTGGAATGAATACTATCAAAATGGAAACCTTCAAAATCAATACAATAACTTTAATACTTCTGCCCGGCTCACTCAGCCACTCCTAAGGCTAGATAGCTGGTTTAAATATCGTCAATCAAAATTTTTAACAGATGCAGCTGAAGCAGATTTTGCATACTCTCAACAGGCATTAATTGTTAGAACTGCTGAGCTCTATTTCAATGTTCTAAGAGCTATCGATAACTTAAATGCAGCGCGATCAGAAGAGAAAGCAATCAAGAAACAGTTAGATCAAAGCAGCCAACGCTATGAGGTAGGTCTTTCTGCGGTTACCGAAGTTCAAGAAGCTCAATTAGCATTTGATCTGAGCATGGCCTCAAGAATTAGGATTGAAGGGACTGTATTCACAGCTCAGGAAGCCTTAAATGCACTTGTTGGGAAGGAAATTTTATCTCTTGATGGACTAGTGAATGACCTGAGTGTTACCAATCCAGTGCCAGCCTCTAAAGAGGAGTGGGCAAGAAAAGCGGTGGAAAATAACTTTAGGTTAAAAGCAGCTAATTTAAGAAAATATGCATCAAAAAACAATGCTCGCAGTGTTGCTTCAAATCATTTACCTAAAGTTGATATTGTTGGTGCGCAAACTGAATCAGAAACTAATCAATATGCATATGATGGCCTGAATACTGGTGGTGCTTTTAATATTACCGTGCCTGATGAAACTCAGAGAGACACTTACAGTCTTCAACTCTCCATGCCTATCTTTCAAGGTGGAGCTGTGATCTCAAGAACCAAGCAAGCTTATGCTGAATCAAACAAATCATCGGAAGATGCTCTGTTTGCTGAGAGAAGCGTTATACAGGATGTGCGAAGTCAGTATTCTAATGTTGTGACATTGGTAGCAAATCTTAGAGCTCAAAAGCAAGCTGTGGTATCTGCATCCAGTGCCCTGGAAGCTACTAGAGTTGGTTATGAAGTCGGCACAAGAAATATTGTCGATCTGTTGCAAGCTGAAAAAAATCTGTACAGCGCTGAAAGAAATCTAGCCAATGCTAAGTATGACTACCTGATCACTACCCTGCGCTTGCATCTTGCTGCTGGTACCCTGAGTCCAGAAAATCTTATAGAGATCAATAGCTTACTCGGTTAATGCCAGAATTACCTGAGGTAGAAACCTCAGTTCGAGCAATACAGACATTTCAGAATCAGATTCTTGAATCTGTAGAAATTCACAACCCAAATCTTAGGTGGCCAGTAGATCTAGAAGCATTTAAAAATCTTAAGGGCGTAACAGTTGATCAAATAAGCCGAAGGGCAAAATATATTCTATTTCATGTTAAAGACTCTCAAATATTGCTTCATCTTGGGATGACTGGAACAGTTCGAATAGCTGAAAAAGAATCTAACTTTTATAAAAAACATGATCATGTTGAGTTCATTTTTCAAGATGCCAAGCTCATCTATAATGATCCCCGAAGATTTGGATCGCTGCACTTTGTATCAGACCCTCAGCATCATTTTTTACTCGATAAACTCGGACCAGAACCATTGTCAGAAGACTTTGATGGAGAGTACTTGTTTAAAAGGCTGCGAAAAGTTAACTCTCCAATTAAGATCTCGCTAATGAATCAATCCCATGTGGTTGGCATTGGTAACATCTACGCCAATGAAATTCTATTTGATGTTGGGATTCGCCCCACCAAACGATCCAAATTAATTACCAAGAAACAATCTTTAGACATGCAGTGTCAGCAAAAAAAATTCTTCGAAGAGCCATTGAAGTTGGAGGGACAACGCTGAAAGATTTCTATCAACCAGATGGCAATCAAGGTTACTTTAAGATTGAATTATCTGCTTATGATCGTGAAGGTCAAGAATGCGTAAGATGTAAAGCAGGCATCATTCAAAGAATAGTTCAGACCCAGCGAGCTTCTTTCTTTTGCAGCAAATGCCAGAGTTAAGTTGAGTATTTCTCCGCAAGCGCATCTTTGACATTCGGGCTAACGAAGCGAGATACATCTCCACCAAGTTTAGCAATTTCTTTGACTAAACTAGAGGAGACATATATCAGAGTGTCCTTGGGAGTAAAGAAAATGCTCTCAATATCTGGGGCAAGACTGCGATTCATAGTTGCAAGCTGAAATTCATATTCAAAGTCTGCAACGGCCCTTAACCCTCTGATAATAGCTATAGCATTATTCTCTCTTGCAAGATCAACGGTTAGCTTGCTGGCATAACCTATGACCTCAATCTTTGGATTATCTTTAAAAATCTCTTGTGCCAAATCAATTCTTTCAGCAACGCTAAAAAGCGGGTTTTTAGACTTGCTCTCAGCGACACTGACTATGACTTTGTCAAACAGTGCACAGGCTCTCTCAGTAATGTCTATGTGGCCAAAAGTAATGGGATCAAAAGAACCAGGGTAGATTGCTATTTTCATCAATGAATCATACTAAACATTTATGGTTCATCAAAATATTCTGCAGATTAGGTAAACTGTGTCATTGTTTAGAAAAAAGAGATTATGAGTAAAGATAAGCTGGATAATGACAAGAAGGAGATTCCATCCGCTACTGATGATGCCGCTGATGTGATGTCCAAATACATTAAAAAAAGAGAGAAGGTTGATTTGAAAGATCAAAAATTCAAGTTCCCACCAATAGATTATGAGAAACCTCCACATTTTTAAATCACTTATCGTGGATCAAAAAAAGGGCTCAAATGAGCCCTTTTTCAAAATAAGCCTAAGCTAGCGCATCAAGCAATATCAATATTCATCACTTTGTTCCAAGCGGAAACAAAGTCTTTGACAAATTTATCATGTGCATCGCTGCTAGCATAAACTTCTGCTATAGCTCTAAGCTGAGAGTTAGAACCAAATGCAAGATCAACTCTTGAAGCAGTTCTAATTTTTTCACCGGACACACGATCAGTACCAATGAATGATTTTTCAGAGCCATTAGGCTTCCATTGAACAGACATATCAAGAAGCGTTGCAAAGTAATCATTGGTTAGCTTGTTTGAATCATCAGTAAAAATACCATGCTCATTATTACTAATTCCTAGTGATCTCATTCCGCCTAATAAAACAGTCATTTCAGGAGCTGTTAACCCAAGTAACTGAGCTTTATCAAGCATCATTTCTTCAGCAGGCATTGAAGAAGAAGCTTTTTGGAAATTTCTGAAGCCATCTGCAATTGGCTCTAAGACTGCAAAAGACTCTACATCCGTTTGTTCTTGTGATGCATCTCCTCTTCCAGGTGTAAAGTCAACCTTTAAGCCTGATGCCTTCTCAATCCCAACGTTACCAGCAAGCACTATGACATCAGCCATTGATGCTCCAGAATCTATAGATATAGTCTCGTAAACACTCAGAACACGAGCTAATTGCTCAGGTTTGTTGGCCTCCCAGTCTTTTTGAGGTGCCAGACGAATTCTTGCTCCATTAGCACCGCCTCTTACGTCAGAACCTCTAAAGGTAGACGCACTAGCCCATGCAGTTTCAACCATTTCTTGAATAGTTAAATCACTCTCAGAAATTGCAGATTTAACAGACTCGACATCATAGTCTGCATTTCCAGCAGGAACTGGATCTTGCCAAATAAGCTCCTCGGAAGGAACCTCTGGTCCAAGATATCGGCTTACAGGGCCCATATCTCTATGAAGTAACTTGAACCATGCGCGAGCGAATGCATCTGCTAGCTCCTCTGGATTTTCATGAAAACGTTTTGAAATTTTATTATAAATTGGGTCTTCACGAAGGGCCATATCGGCAGTAGTCATCATGGTTGGAACTTTCTTTGATGGATCTTCTGCATCAGGTGCAAGGTCCTCATCTTTCTGATCAATAGCATGCCATACAATAGCTCCTGCAGGCGTAGTCACTTGCTCCCACTCATAACCAAACAATAAATCAAAATACCCGTTATCCCACTGAGTAGGATTTGTAGTCCATGCGCCTTCAAAGCCACTTGTGATGGTATCGCTACCTTTACCTGAACCAAAAGAACTTATCCAACCAAAACCCATTTCATCCATATCTGCACCTTCTGGCTCAGCACCAACATGGCTATCGGGTCCAGCACCGTGACCCTTACCGAATGTATGTCCACCAGCAACAAGAGCAACAGTCTCTTCATCGTTCATTGCCATGCGACCAAATGTTTCACGAATATCTATCGCACTCGCTTTAGGATCTGGATTACCATCGGGACCTTGAGGATTCACGTAAATTAATCCCATCTGAACAGCACCAAGAGGATTGGCTAAGTCTCTTTCGCCTGTATACCTCTCATTAGTGAACCATTCTTTTTCAGCTCCCCAATTAATATCTTCTTCAGGGGCCCAAATATCAGCTCGGCCTCCACCAAAACCAAATGTTTTTCCACCCATTGACTCAATCGCAACATTTCCAGATAAAATCAAAAGATCTGCCCAACTGATTTGTTTTCCGTATTTTTGCTTAATTGGCCATAGCAATCTTCTTGCTTTGTCTAAGTTTCCATTATCAGGCCAGCTATTTAGAGGAGCGAAACGTTGAGCTCCAGTTCCTCCGCCCCCTCTTCCATCACCAGTCCTATATGTTCCAGCAGCATGCCAAGTCAAGCGGATAAAAAATGGTCCATAGTGACCATAATCTGCAGGCCACCAATCTTGTGAATCAGTCATCAAGTCGTTAAGGTCTTGCTTCAGCGCTTGATAATCAAGCTTTTGAAACTCTTCTTGATAATCAAAATCAGCATCCATTGGATCGCCTTTTTGATCATGTTGATGCAAGATATTTAGATTTAATTGATTTGGCCACCAATCTTTATTAGATGTACCAGTTGAGCTGTTAGTAGATAAACTCCCGTGCATTACGGGACATTTGCCCTCAGTATCATTATTCATAGTAATTTACCTCCTAAACGAAATTAAATATGAAATTGTTTCAATGCATTAATAAATGCTTTGATTGAATTTATTTTATAGTTAATATATGTATTGGTAAATACATAAAATAAGGATGTTATATTCGATTTTATTGCATATAAAAAATATAAAAGAAAATTAAATGATTACATTGAAACAAATAGACTATGCCTTAGCAGTGTCTCAAACTCTGCACTTCAAAAAAGCTGCTGAAATTAGCTTCGTCTCTCCTTCTACTTTAAGTAATGCAATTACTGAAATGGAAAAACATTTAGGATTTAAGGTGTTTGAAAGAGACAATAAAAAAGTCTTTGTTACCACCCTTGGAGCTGAGTTTTTAAAAAAAGCTCAGTCCATACAATTGCAAATCTTCGAGATTCAAAAATTAGTAGAAAATCAATCAGATCCCCTTTCCAGCAATCTCTCCATTGGAATTATCCCAACTGTTAGCCCCTACTTTTTACCAATTGTATTACCAAAAATTAAAAAGGCTTACCCAAATCTTACTTTGCGCATAGAAGAAAGTCAGTCAAATATTCTAGTAAATAAAGTAAAGAATGGAGAGCTAAATATGGCTATTTTGGCCCTGCCTTATAACTTAGAGGGTTTAACTTCTTTAAAATTTTGGGAAGAAGATTTCTACTGGATAGCTCACCATGAAAATAAGAATGCAGGGAAGCAAGAAATTAGGGCAACTCAATTAGAACATTCAGAATTAATGCTCTTGGATGATGGACACTGCCTAAAAGATCATATCCTAGATGCGTGCAAAATCTCTGGTGATTCAAAGCATGTTGTAAAGGCATCAAGTTTAGCAACTTTAGTGCAACTGGTTAAAGGAAACATGGGAAGTACATTGGTGCCTCACATGGCATTAGGACAATTACTCAGCTCTAACAAAGATTTACTAAAATCACATTTAAATGAGCCTGGACCGCACAGAGAAATCTCACTGATTATGCGACCTACATACTCTGGGATGCCAGGTGCTGAATTGCTAAAAACTTTGTTTACAAACTCATTAAACCTTCACTTCAAACCGAAATAGTGACCTCTGACTAAAAGTCCANAAGATCGGTTTTCTGCCATTGAAGATTAAAGTGCCTATTTAAGAATTTTGCTTCTTCGCCACGTAACTCTATGGTGTCNTCATANATAATGCCCATATCTAGTTTTTTGGATTGTCCGTTTTCTTCAAGCATGTGACTGGCTATGCAATATGTCTTACCAGTATAAGTATTTCCATCCCACTGACCTTCTACATTACCTATTAAGTGCATGGTACTTTTGTAAGTACTTAAGTTTTGTTGGACAGCCCCAATGAAAGTCTCCAAGCCAATTAACTCATAAGGTCCTGTCAGCGAAAATTCATCCCACATAATGCGCGATAGTTCAGAGAANTTTTTTGAATCAATAATAGAAGCATATTGATAGATAATTTGAGTTGATAAATTTTTGATGTCCATTATTTTTTAAGCTCCCCTATTAGTTCCAGCACTTCTCGTAAATGATCTGGTGACTGAGCGAAATTAATTGGAAACACTTCTATTTCTTCTAAACCTGCTTCCATTGATTTCTCTAACTCTTTTAAAGTTAAGTCAACGCTAGGCACTCCATTTGAATCAACGCATGTAGGAAGTTGCCCTCTAATTCTGGGCTTGTCATCTCTACCTGCTTCTTTAAATGCGTTATTAAGTTTCTCGCTGCCCTCTGATATAAAGTCTCTGCTGGTCTTAATGGGTATCCATCCGTGGCCAATTTTTGCAATTTTTTGTGCATTAGATTCTGTCATTTTAACGCCAAAAAGTAAGGGTATGTCACTGCCTTGTGGAGGTATTGGATGACACCAAATATCATTGAACTCAAATATTTCGCCTTTATGTGAAACTGGACCACCCTTCCATAATGATTGACAGATATCTAATGTTTCCCAAAAAATCTTTGCTCTTTGATCAAAGGAAATGCCGGATGCCTCATATTCCTCTTCCTGCCAACCCAAACCGACGCCTAGCTCAAGTCTGCCATTGGAGATTGCATCAAGACTGGCTGCTGTCTTTGCTAGGAGAGCGGGACTTCTCAATGGAGCGATAAGAACGGCTGTAGCTAAATTAATAGAGCTAGTATTTGCTGCGATCATCGTTAAAAGAGTTAAAGGTTCATACCATGGTGCATCTGATGGCATTGGAAATTGACCAAAAGGATATTTATGCAGATTCTTTCCCATGACCACATGATCTGTAACGCTAACAGCATCAAAACCTAGCTCTTCTGCCATCTGCGCAATTTCAATATAGGACTTTACGTCACCACCATAAAAGTTCTCTAAACCAAATAAACCTAATACTAATTTCATTGCTATTCCTTTTCCTTGAATTAATTTATTGTACGAATATTTTTATGGCAATGCACTGATGCTCTTACTTATATAATTAAAAATATTGACAAAAATGTTAATAATATTTTTAAGGCAATATTGAAGCTGTCAAATGAAATGTTTGAGATGAGCCTTCTGCCTAAATTTGCGCCTGCATAACCAGTGAGTGCAAGAATAAAAATAAAGAGGAAATAGTCCTGAATAGTAAAGCTAAAAAAAGAAGTGAATAAGATGATTTTAATTGCATGTTGAAAAATCATAATTGCTCCATGATTCGCCACTAAAACTTCAGGAGATAAATTTTTTGTTCTTAAGTAGGCTGTTACTAGCGGTCCATTTGCACCAACAAAAATACCTGCAAATCCTGAAATTAGACCGCAAAACCAATCATTTTTCATTACTGAGAGAATGAAATTATCTATCGGCGCCCACGTAAGAAAGAGAATGGTACTGGCTATTAAAATAAGTAATAAGTTTTCTGAGAGCGTTCCAAATAAAAAAATTCCAACTAGGGCGCCAAACATTGTAGAAATTACAATGTGCTTAATTAGCTCCCATTGAACAAACTCTCTGTAAACAAGCGTACGAGAGAAGTTATTAGCAAGCTGAATGGATCCATGCAATGGAATTAGAGTAGCTGGAGAAAATGACTGCGCTAGTGCAACCAGCATGATTAAGCCTCCACCAACACTAAATATAGAAGTAAGCAGAGAGGTAAGAAAAGATAGGATTGCAAAAAAAACAATAAATTCTACCGACATAAAAAGTGTGTTTTTATTATTAAAGGATTTAAGATTAACCTATGACAGATATAGATCAAATAGTTTCCCAGCTTAGTTTAGAGGAAAAAGTCTCGCTGCTTAGTGGGTTTAATTCTTGGTACACAAATAAGATTGACCATGCAAATGTTCCAAGTATTAAGATGTCAGATGGTCCAAATGGAATCAGAGGTGATTCAAATTCTGGGAAATCTTCTGCCTGTTTCCCTTGTGCTATTTCAATAGGTTCGACATGGGATCTGGAATTAATTAATCAACTTGGAGAGGCCTTGGGAGAAGAGGCAAATGCAAAGGATGTGGATGTATTACTTGGGCCAACTATTAATATTCATAGACATCCTCTTGGCGGTAGACATTTTGAGAGCTTTTCTGAAGATCCATTTTTGAGTGGCAAAATTGCGGTTCAATATGTGAATGGGGTGCAATCCAAGAATGTTGCAGCCTGCTTAAAGCATTTTGTTGGCAATGACACAGAGTTTAATAGGCACGCAATTAGTTCAAACATTGATGAGAGAACTCTTCGAGAAATATATTTATTGCCTTTTGAGATGGGCATTAAGCAAGGTAATGCAAAGGTTGTGATGAGCGCCTACAACAAACTAAATAATATTTATTGCAGCTCACATCAAGAATTGTTGATCGACATATTAAAAAGAAGAATGGGGGTTTGATGGATATGTGGTAAGTGATTGGGGTGCGGCATTGGAAACTGAAGAGAATGCTAATGGTGGTCTTGATCTTGAGATGCCAGGTCCAGGAAATGTCTGGGGCGCTAGCTTGATCAACTCCATCAAAGATGGAAAAGTAGATGAAGAGCTTATTGATGACAAGGTTAAAAGAATACTAACCGTCGCTGAGTTCTCTAAACGTTTTGAAAGACCGGGATTCAGGCCAGAAGAAGCAATTGATCAGCCATCACATCGAAAACTATTAAGAAAAGCTGCTGCAGATGGCATGGTGCTTTTAAAAAATGAAGGACTTTTACCGCTTAAAAAGAATATTAAAAAATTAGCAGTGATTGGACCAAATGCAAAAAATGCTCAAATCATAGGTGGAGGCAGTGCAAGTCTTATGCCGCATTATCAAGTGCAGCCTCTAGAAGCTTTTAAAGCTAGGCTTCCTGGAGAAATAAAAATCGAGTATGCGAAAGGATGTCATACCCATAAATACCTCCCAAAAATTAATGAGGAGCTTACAAGTGATAAAAAAGGATTTTTAGTTGAGTACTTTGATGGGCAGAACTTTGAAGAAAATTTAATTTTATCCGAGCATCTAATAGGAAATAAATTTTGGGTTTTTGAAGGTTTTGCAAAAGAGGTGATTGGCAAAGAAGAAAGGCCTAATATTTCAGTTAGGTTTTCTTGTGAATATGCACCGGAGATCTCCGGTGATCATGAATTTGAAATATTTGGAATTGGCCAGTGTCGGTTATTAATTGATGGCAAGGAACTTATTGATAATTGGAATGATATAGAGCCAGGGGAGGCTTTTTTCACATTTAGCTCAGCTTCAAAAAAGGGAGTTCTAAATCTGCAACAAGGCAAAGCTACAGCATAGAAGTGCAGTATTATTTTGAAGGAAATTTTCCTGCAGTATATATTGGCTGCCAAGCACCTGATGAGGTTGATTTATTTAAAGAAGCAATTGAAATTGCAGGTAATGCAGATCAGGTCATATTGATTGCTGGAACTAATTCTGACTGGGAGACCGAAGGCAATGATAGAGCGGAGTTAAGTTTACCTGCTGATCAAGACTCCTTAATTAAAGCAATTTTAGAGGCCAATAAAAATACCACAGTCGTTATTAATACCGGTTCACCTGTTGAAATGACATGGATTGATAATGCGGATGCTGTTATTCAGACATGGTTTGCTGGTCAAGAATTTGGAAATGCTCTGGTGGATATTATCACTGGGGAGGTTAATCCCTCTGGAAGATTGCCTACTACTTTTCCAAAAAATATTGCAGATACTCCTGCTTATGATTGTTATCCAGGCAAGGATGCGCAGATGAACTATGACGAAAAGCTTTTAGTTGGCTATAGATGGTATGACAGAAAAGCTAATGACCCATTGTTCCCATTTGGTCATGGTCTTTCTTATACCCAATTTCAATATAGTGATCTTGAAATTAAAATGGGTGGTAGTAAGGAAGTATCTTGTAAATTTATGATTGCAAATATTGGGGATGTAATTGGGGCAGAAGTTGCACAGTGTTATGTTGCTTTTGAGAATTCAGACAATGCTGAGCCAATTAAGACCCTTCAAGGCTTTGCAAAAGANACGATAGGAGCTGGTGATAAAAAAACTGTTGAGATCAGGCTCACTCAAAGAAATTTCTCATACTGGGACATTGAAGACAAGTGCTGGAAGATTAGACAGGGTTCCTATGCGATTCTAATCGGATCCTCTGCAACACGAATACACCTCACAGAAACAATTAGTCTTGAGCAAGTTCAAGAAGTTCTTGGGCCGTTAGTGTAATTTGCGAAGATTGTATGGAACTGTTTGTTTCAAAAATTGTTCTTGGTCCTACTAGCGGAAAAATTAGAGGAGATTTATGCAAAACATACGCAAGAGCAATTTGTATCGGCTGAACATTTTTATTTGCAGCTAATTCAAAACACTTTTCTCGGCGCTTTAAATTTTTTTCATAATGCCACACTCTCATCTCTTCATCTAAAGTTGGGTTAGAGAAATGCTCAGAAGACATAACTTCTTTTTTCTGAATAAAAAAACCTCTAGCTTGGCTTGACCATGGAAATAATAATATTTCCTCTTTGAGGATATATTCCATATAGGCATCATTCACACCCACGCAACCTGGCCACACAGGTTCAATCATTTCAGCCAAACTGAAATTATTGCTTAATACTTTGAATGGCTCTTTTTTTTCTTTGAATGCATACTCCCGAGCTTCAGAAAATCTATCTAACTCCCAGTTAGATGCGCCAATTAAATCAATCAAGCCTTCTTCTTTTATCTCAGTTAATGCATCGATAAATTCTGCAACAGGAACCTCTGAGTTATCTCTATGCAGGCAGAAGATATCTAATTTTTTAATCTGCAGACGCTCTAAAGATTCAAGTATCTGCGGTCTTATAAACTGGGGCTCGCATTGAGGAGTATGGGCTGCTTTACCAATGACGATGATCTCTTTTTCTAATTGACGAGAATTTATCCACTGCCCTAGGTACTTGTCTCCCATGCCGTTGTTGTAAATGTAGGCTGTATCAAAAATGCGACCGCCTGATCCATAAAAATTATCAAACATTGTGAAGGCATGAACTTCAGAGGTTTGATTGTCGCAGCCAAAGGCTAATCTTGAAGCTAATTTATCTAGCCCTGGTAAACTTACATTCTCAAGTTTAGTTGTTTGATTTAAAAAAGCCTTAGACTCTAGCACTGGAGAATTCTTGATTAAATTTTTAGGGCAAACAATCTGCATCTGCTGCCTCCATTGATCAAGCCAGAACATATTGCTTTGAGTGTCTGCATGAGAAATAACATCTGATTCAATTTTTTGATTGAGAATGCAGTTAGAAGCATGTTCAATTTCTCTGGTAAAAAGACCTATCTGATCAACAAAAGAAATCTCTTCAACTAAGCCAGATGCATGATTGATAGCAATAGATGATTTACCTTCCTGGAACTGCCCACAATGCCAAGGATCACTCACAGTCATTGAGATGTCGCCACTAGATATAACTAGTCTATTAAGAAGTTGCTCATCGATAGCACAACTTATTTTTGCTTCAATTTGATCTGAAAATACTAGATGAGCATCCGATTGCAGATCTACTCCGGTCTGATCTAATCTGCCTGTTGCAGTGATACTTTTAGGCTCAGCAAAAGGCAGATCTTGAAGATGTCCAGCAATTAATTTGCACATGGACAAGGGGTAACAGCCCACATCTAATATTGCTCCTCCGCCCAAGAATGGATTTCTTAGACGATGATCCGACGAGACTTCTGCTTGAAATCCAAACGAACCTTCGATTAATATTTTTTCATTTGTCTCATTAAATATAGACAATTGATTCAAAATATTTAAGGTTTGAGGATGTGCTCTATACATATATGCTTCCATCAAAAATACTTTAAGCGATTGAGCAAGATCCAATAGAATCATACTTTCATGAGCATTCATGGTCAGAGGCTTTTCACAAAGAACGTGTTTGTGATGCTTGATAGCCTCTAAAGCATAGATAAAATGGTCGCTGTGAGGTGTGGCCACATAAACCGCATCTATGTCTTCAGAGGATAAAAAATCCTGCAAAGAAGCAAAGGACTGAATATTAAATAGCTTCGCAAAATCATTTGCTTTTTCTTTTGTTCGCCCAAACACTCCAGTTAATTCAGAGTTCTGACAATGCTCAACAGAATGAGCAAATCCAGTAGCAATAGATCCAGGACCTATGATGCCCCATTTAATTTTTTGCATTCGCTAACTTCCTGTCTTCAATTTCTGTAATGAGTTTGTCATGAAATAATTTATCAATAGGGTAAAAGTAAACCAAAATAAAACTGATCATCACTCCTGCCAACGGTATCCATGTCATGATTAATTTTAACCCTGACAATGTTTCTTCTGACTGAGCTTGATTGGGCTCAAACCCAATTTGTGTGAGAGCTACTCCGAGTAACAGCGCAGCAAATGCTATTGCGCCTTTTTGTGCAAAGGTCATAAAGCCATACAAGAAGATTCAGTTCTAATTCCAGTTTTCCACTCACCGTACTCAATCGTATCTGGCAACATTGACCAGAATAATACTCCAGTGGCACCGTTACCAATTCCAATAAACCCAAGAATAATAAGGAGTTCGTTTAAGGTTGAGATGGGATAAACATAAAAAATGACAAAACCAATTAACAGCAAACTCATTGCTATCATCCAGGAATTTCTTTTTCCTATTTTAATTGCGGCATAAGCCCAAAATGGAATGGCCAAAAAGGCAGTGCCACTGCTAACTCCGAGAATCAAGCCTTGATATGCATGAAGATCAAGTGAATATTTAACAAAATAAATTAAATTGTTATTAAACATAACCGAGGTTGAGACAAGAATTAAAATCGAGGCAAAGACGATCCAAAATGGATAGTTATTTGCAACTGAAACAGCGACTCTAGAAAAACTTGGAAGTTGGGCAGCCGTGAAATTAAACTTCCGCTCTTCTACATATCTAACAGTAATGCTTAAAATAAGAACTGCNGTGAGNCCAGAAATTATGCCCAAAAATATAAAACCAAGTGCTTCTTCTCCCCCGCCAAACCAAAGAACAATTGGAAAGCCTAGAGCTGAGATAGTTAAAGTCCCAAAGGATGCGCCTAGCATTCTTGCAGTAGTAAGTTTTGTTCTCTCATCGCTGTCATCAGTAATTCTGGCAGTCAAAGAAGAATATGGGACACTGACAATGGTAAAACATGTTCTGTGAAATAAATTTACGCTTAATAAAAATAAAAATAATTTCATGCCTTCAAATGGCGGGACCCAAAATAAGAGAACAAAGGACAGGGCTAATGGAATTGATCCATAAAAAATGTAGGGACGATAGCTGCCCATCTTGGTTCTAGTTCGCTCGGCAAGGTAGCCCATAAAGGGATCAGTAACTGCGTCCCATGCTATGCCTAGAGCATAAATCCAACCAGCAAGCAGAGGCGTAATACCGACAACATCTGTGTAGAAATATAAAAGATAAAGGCCGACCCCACTCCAATACAAACAGATAGCATAGTCACCTATGCCATAGGCTGCTCGAACTTTATTGGAGACCATTTGTGAGTTCATAAATACCCAATGACTATATCAGTGTTATGAAGTGTTGGTAATATAAGCTGAGTACATTAGTATGAAAATACTACTAACTCGAAATCATTCAAAACTTCATGGATTTAGAAAAGCAATATTCCGAAGGTTACGCAG
>JGI24539J26755_10000850_pt1 | contig 14343 bp, 9 predicted proteins | sample NorSeaMetagenome_2_FD_26755 | JGI IMG/M metagenome (IMG submission 26755) | reverse complement strand
CTCCACACGGTTCGAACCGACTCGAGTACATTCACTCGACTCACACACGCATTCAATCAGCCTTCTTCCACCAAGCATGTTCACTGCTCTCAACTTCACCTCCGCGGTCGCGCCCACGAAACTTTCCGCGAAGATCTCCCAATCTTCGTCACGAAAAGCCGTAACCCACATCGTCGCGGTGAGTCATCCCCTATCCATCCTCGAACCCTTTTCGCGTCTTTTCCGGGAAGTAACGATATCGAAGTACCCGTCATCGGCGGAAACGCGCGTCGCTCGTACCATCCGCCCGCTCTCTACCCCGCCCCGGCTCTATTCGGCGCACGATTGCGAGATCTACTCAGCAAGGGGCTAAAACGATACTTTCGCTTTTTCGCAGGGCACCGGCAAGGGCTTCGGTAGGCACACGCACAAAGCCAAGAATTCTGGCGCCGACAACCACCTTCTCAACTTCGAGAAGCTGGTCCCGGGATACGCCGACATGAGCCGCCCCCAGAAGTACCGCGCCCGCAAGCACCTCAAGGAGGTGAGATCATGACACACAAATCCCCCCCTTCTCAGAACCCCTCTTTCCCCGTCAGCACTTTTTCCTACGTCAGCACTTTTTTCACTTTTCACAACCGCCATCCGCCCACTGACACCCAATCATCACTCCCAATGACAGATCATGAACCAGAGGGCAAACGACCGCGCTCAGGTCATGGCCGTCAAGAACACCTCCGACGTCGCCAAGAAGGTCTACGCCCAGTTCCAGGCGTGCGTCGACGCTTGCGAGGGCCCCGAGTGCGTTCAGGAGTGCGAAGTCACTTGGAACGTGTAAATATCCCGGGCAAATATCCCGAGTCCGTACCAGTTCGCGAGCCCACGCGCTCCGTGTCTGTTTCATCATCTGTTGTGTCGTGCCCTCACATGGGCCTGAGAGATTGTTTCCTGAGAGATTGTTTTCATCGATGTACGAACGTATCGACTAGTCAGTGGTAGCTAGTTTCTAGAGACTACTAATGGACCAACCAAGAGTTCCACGAATGTTTCACTCCTCCGAAGGCGAAGGGGACGGGGCGTCGAAGTACGCATCCTCGGCGTCCTGCGCAGCCTCTTTCCTCCACGTGTCGTCCAATGATTCATCAGCGTCCATCGCGGCGTAGTCCACGTGCGCGGCGTCCTCACCGCTCAGGAACCTTTCCCGCATCACCCGGCCAAACTCCACGAGCCGGGCGTCGCGCTCCGGATCGGTCTCGACTCCCACAGCCTCNNGCCCGCCCTCGTTCTCCACCCGGTTCTCTTCTTGCATCTCTTCTTGTATCTCCCCGTCGTCCCCGCCTTCTCTAACAGGTCCTCCGCCCCACCCCTCCAGCCTGGCGCGGCTGAGCTCCTCGGCGGTTGCCCTGCCCCCGTCGGCCCTCCGCCGCCCGGGTCCTCGGGCGGGNACCACCCCCGACGCCCCGGCGGACCCACCGAGCGCTGGTCCNTCGTCGNAGGAGTCATCGTCCACCACCGTCACCTCGAGTTCCTTTCGCTGTGTCTCCAGCCGCTCCGCCGTGGCCCTCTCGTCCTCCTTCTCCAGCATGCGCATGGACACCGCGTGGCTGACCCCGCCCGCGAGGCACGCCATCCCGTCCCCATCTTCACCCGCGTCCCCATCTTCACCCGCGTCCCCGCACCTCACGGGTGTAACCGGGGGCGCCCCGACGTACGTCTCGTAAAGAAGAGGCTCCCTCCGTCGCATGTTGTCCTCGTGGAAGTAGCCTTGGGTCTCCAGCCTTTGCATCTGGGCGAGCCTGCGATTCACCGCCTTCGCCTGATTCGCCGACTGCTGCGCCGGGGACGGGCAAACGTTCGCCGTCAGGCGCTCGAGGTGAAAATTGACCTCGTAGTCACCCCGCAGGTGATGAAACAGGGCGAGATGCTCGGCCCGGAGGTGGTGTCCGTGCCTCTCGAGGAAGAGCGACGGGTCCCGACGGACCAAACCTTCGAGGTATTTCCGCCTGCCGTCCTCGTCCATCTCTCCACCGCCCATCTCTCGGGTCACGCTGGGTGGCATCCGCAGGTCATCCAGGCGGGATAGGGTGGTCATCAGGCTCTCGATACTCACTCGAGACGGTCCATCCACGGAACCCTCTCGAATCGCGCCCCGCATGGTCCGTGAGCCCCACACTACTGTGGCCCATTTCTTAAAGAGTTACGGGGAAGACGGCACCGTTAATTTCGTGCCACGAGAATTCGCCATTCGGCTTGGCGCCAAGCATGGTGCTTGTGCCGCAGTCGCGGCTCGAGGGCCTCGGTGATGCCGTCGAGCTCGCCGACCTGCTCGTTGAGACCGCACAGACCATGAAACAATCGCTCAGGGACGTCAGGCTCGGTGGACCCGCGGGAGTCGCCGCAGCTTCCGAGGCTTGCATCGCGGCCAACGCATTGGCGAAGCTGTCCAAGACGGCGAACGAGGTGATGCGAGCGCACAGGCAGANGTGGCACACGACCGGCAAGGGGCCGGNGGTGGGCGCGGGNACGCTCGAAGCCTCCAAGGGCACCGCACGNCGCCCGAACTCCGCGCGTGCCGCCCCGACGTCAAGGTCGTCAAGGCCCCGTTCCGCGGCGTCCGCTGCGCCCGCTCGGCCCAAGACGCCCACGACGTCGCGGGCAGCACCGGCGCCGGCGTCTCCCATGACAGTCCGCGGGGAGAGCGCGGCGATGGGTGGACCCCTCGGGTCACTGGCATCACCCATGGCGCCCGCGATGGTCGCCAAGGTGGCCGAGACCCTCGTCGTTGGGAGCCCGTCCCCAGGCCGTGGCATCGCGGCAAAGGCTGCCAAGTCTCCGACGCGCCCGAGCACCGCGGGTACCCTCCGTTCTCCCGGACAGTCCCCAGCGAAGACCGTCGCGCCCCCTCGAGCAGCCTCCGCGAGACGAGCGACCGGTGACCCGAAGCCGCCCGCTACGAAGGGCTCCAAGACGGTCAGCCGCGTCCTCTCCCGCGACAACACGCCGCGCACCGAGACTCTCATGGTCCGGCGCGAGGGCGGCAGCGTCGCCAACGTCAAGCCGGTTCCGGTGACGCACCGCCGCGTGGTCGGTGCACCCGCGACCAAGGCGGCCGAGGAGGTGAGCGAGCTGCTCGGTGCGGTGGGGCGCAAGCTCGGCGTCGGTGTACCCATCGTCGCACTCGTCGACGCGGAGACGGAGACGGAGCTCTCCTTTGAGCGGTACATGAACCCGATCGACGGGCGCGTGTTCCCGTACGGGAAGGTGTTCGTCGCGCTGACCCAGGAGGAGGTAGCCGCGCGGCGCAAGGGTGTCCCCAAGGCGACGTCCCCGAGCGCATCGCCGCTCAAGGCCAAACCCAAGCCCAAGAAGAAGCCGAAGGGGCAGAAGACTGATTCGGTGGAGCCGCTGGTGGAGCGCCTGTCCAAGCCGAACAAGGCGGCTGTTTCCTTCCAGGTGACCCGCGCCGGCGCGAGGGATGCATCGTCCGTCGTCCCAGTCACCGTGCCAGTCAGCGTCGAGACCATCGGGGAGGTACTTCGTGTGGTGAGCACCGCGCTGGAGGTCAGGGCTGTGGCATTCACGCCGTGCCTGTCGCTGTACCACCAGCCGGATCCCGTCACCCTCAAAGCCGCCGAGGTGGCGACTCCCTCGGAGCTCGTCAACGGTGGCGTCTACCTCTTCCGGTGCGCGGGTGACCTCGCACCGGGTATGGTAAACAACACGGCGGCGCTGCGACAGAAGGAACTCCTTCGCCAGATCGCCGCACCCAAGGCGGAGAAGGTGGACTCGTTCATCGTCGGGGTGGCGCACCTGGCGGACCCGTACGGCGCCGCCGTCGCCATGAGGCTGCCCGGCGCCAAGGCTCTCCAGCACCTCACCTTCGACGACCTCTGCCGCAGGGTTCGCATCGCGGTGGGGNTGTCGGCGGAGACACCCGTGCGGGGTCTGTTCCGGGCCGACGGGACGAGGCTCGGGTCCCCGGCGGACCTGGAGAGGGGGATGCGTCTGCTGTTCACGGTGGAGCCGGCTGCGGAGGCTGGCGACGCGCTCGCCGCGGCTGCGGTGTACCTTCCCGCGGCGGCGACGGCGTTGGCGGAGAGGCGGGAGTTCGAGATAGATCCCGAGGAGGAGGAGGCTGAGTACTACGCGTACGCCGGGGGCGAGGGGATGGAAGACGAGGAGGGGGAAGATACCGACGACGAGGATTTCCCGGTGCCGTCCCCGACAAAGCTGAGTCCGGTCAAGTCGCCAAAACCGGCGAGCCCGTCCAAGCGTGGGAGCCCGAAGAACGCCGGGAACGAGATCAAGACCATCCCGGGCTTTGAACTCTCCCCGTCGAAGGGTGGAAGCCCGCTGAAACCGCCGCCTTCACATCTGAAATCCCCGCCGAGACCTGGAACGTCGAGGGGATCACCGGGACGGAAACTGTCGTCGCCGGTGGAGTCCCCGATCGCATCACCCGGGGTCTTCTCGCCCGGGAAGCTCGCATCCAACAGCGTGCTGTCGGCGTCATCGCCAAAGATCCGCCCGGCGTCGCCCAAGGCTGGTGATAACCCCTCACCCAAGGCGTTCGCGTCGCCGCTTCAGCCGGTGGTGGACGATGACTCCTCCTCGGATGACGAGCCGCCCATACCCATGATGGTCTCGCCCGGGAGGCTCAGGCCTCTGCCGAAGGATCACCCGGGTCGAGGACCGTATCGAACCACTGGATAGAATGTGACTATACGAGCTTGAATAGAGTGGATGTACAGATGATCGCGTGTGCATATCGTTTCTGCGTTACAATCGTGTGTGCTACTTTTCGTCGGTGCCGCCGTGCCGCTTCGTTTTTTGTTTCGTCGTTCACTCCTCGATTTCCTCCGCAAACGGCGTCAGGTCAAAGGTGAGCACCCTGGAGCAGGCCTGGTCGATGTCCCTGCTCACACCCACGAGGGAGTCAGCCTTGTCGAAGAAGTAATCCTTGAGGGAGATGACGATGGACTGGCACGGCTTGCCCTCCGACCCCGGGTGGGTGCCGTGGCTCCTGTTGCGGATGAACTGCGCCATTCTTTCCACGTTGACCTTGTCCAGCGCCGCGTCGACCTCGTCCAGGATGAAGAAGGGGGAGGACCTGTAGGAGTGGATGGCGAAGAGCAGCGCCAGCGCCGCCATGGTCTTCTCACCGCCGCTGAGCTGCTCCATGTCCCTGAACCGCTTCGTCGGGGGCATGGCGCTGAACCTCACCCCCGAGTTGTACGGCTCCTGGCTGTCCTCCAGGTTGAGGTACGCGGTGCCTCCCATGGGGTGAATATTGGACGAGGTGAGCTCCTTGTACACCCTGTCGATCGCCCCCTGGATGTGTTCGAAGGCGGCCATGAACGTGCTCTCCCTCTCGTGCATGATGCGCTCGAAGGCGTCAGCCGCGTCCTTGGTCTTTTTGCGCGACTCGTCCAGCGCCTCGACGTGCTCAGCCTCCTTCTCCTTGAGACCCTCGTACTGCTCGATCGCCTTCATGTTGGGCTCGAGCCGTGCGAGATCCGCCGCCTTCTCCTCCGTGGCGTCCCTGAGCTCGTGGTCCAGTCGCTCCCTGTCGCTGGGCCTCGGGGCGTTCTTGAGACGGTCGGGGAGATCCTCGTAGTTGAGCTTGACCCTGAACGCCGCCGCGCGCCAACCGCCGGTGGTCTCGGCGTCAACCTCCATGGCCTCAGCTTCCTCGGCCTCCTCCTCGTTACCGTCACCCAGGGTGGGCACCGGCGCGGGGAGCGCGAGGATGTCCTCGTCCTCCTCGTCGTCGTCCGCGCGGGGCAGCTTGAGTCGCTCCATCCTGGCCGCCGCGATGATATCCGCTCGCGTCTCCCGGAGCGCCTCAACCTGGGACGACTTGTTGGACACGACGCGCTGCAGCTTAGCCTCGTCGGTGTTGGCACCCTTGTTCCGCGACCTGAGCTCGTTGATCTCAGCCTCCACCGCGCGCATCTCCTCCTTCGCCGCCGTGGCGTCGTTCTCCAACCCCTCGGTCTCCTTCCTGGCGGCGTCGGCTTCAGCTTTGGCCTTCTCCGCCTCGGACGACAGCCGCGTGAGGTCCTCCTTGTGCCTGGAGATGTCAGACTCAGCCTTGGCGCGGGGCCCGGCGACGTCGCGGGACCGCTCGTAGTTGAGCTGCTCCGTGAGCTTCGCCTTCTGCTGCGCAAACTTGGCCCGCTCCTCGGCGCCTCTCTGCAGGGTCGCGAGGTTGTTCTCCTCGTACTCGCGGATGTTCTTGACCCCGACGGATTTGGAAAACTCGGCGTAGACCTCATCCTCGATGGCGTGGATCTTCTTCTCGAGGACCCTCGCAGCCTTGACCGATGTCTCCAGCGCGGCGGTGGCCTTCTCGAGCTCGGGCTCGGTGGACGCCACCTCGCGCCCCATCACCTCGGCGTCCTTGGAGAGCTTGTCAATCTTATCCGCGCACATCTTGATGTCAGCGGCGGCGTACTGGAGGTCCCTCTCCAGGCGGGTCATCCTCGCCTGGGCCTCCTGCTCCTCCATGGCGAACGTGGCGACGGGCTTGAGCTTGGTGAGGGACTCTTCGGCAGCCTGGCGGTCGGCGCGAAGGGTGGCAACCTCCTCGGCGTCAAAGCGGGAAGCCTTCGCCTCCAGAGAGCCGCTGGTACCGCCGGTCATCTCACCGCTCTTCCTGATCATGGTACCGTCGAGGGAGACAACCTTGAACCTGCGCTCGCCGCCGAAGGTCAGACGCTTGGCCTCCTCGTGGGTATCGCAGACGATGGTGTCGCTGCCCAGGGCGTAGATCATGGCAATCTTGAACTTGGCGTCAAAGTTGCACACGTCCACGGCAAGCTTGGCGGAGCCGCCGAGGTGCCTGAGACCCTCGTCGGGCTCGTTAACCTTGACACCGTTGAGGGGCAGGAAGGTCATGGGGGCGACTCGCTGCTCCTTGAGGTACTGCACGCACTCCTTGGCGACGGCGGCATCATCGACGACGATGGCATCCGCGTCCCTGCCGAGGACGGTGATCACCGCGAGGTTGTACTTGCGCTGGGTCACCTTCAGCAGGTCGGTGACCCTGCCGTGGACGCCCGGGAGGAGCCTGCGCATGGCGACGACCGCCTCCTGCGCGCGAACCTCGCGCTCCGACTCCTTGCGATCAGCCTTGGCCTCGCGGAGTTTCCCGCTGAGCTCCTCGATCTTGTTGCTGAGGTGCTCCTGCTTGGCCCGGGACTTGCGCTTCTCGTCCGCCAGGCCCTTGTCCTTGGTCCTGGCCTCGTTGAGCTCAGCCTTGGCCTCGTCGCGGCCCTTCTCCAGGTCAGCCATCCGTCGCGCCTCCCCGTCCTTCTGCTCGTTGAGGAAGTCGAGGCGCTGGGTGAGCTCGTCCCGCTTGGCTTCGAGTCGCTTGCGAACGTCTTCGTCAGCCTGGGCCGCGGCGGCGAGACCGTCGCGCTCCTGCCTCAGCTTGAACGTCTTGGCGCCCGCCTCCTCCTTCTTCCTGTTGTACTCCTCCACCTGCGCGGCGCCCAGCTGCTTCCTGTCGCCCTTCTTGAGCTCCGCCTGGAAGTCGTTCTCGAAGATCTCCTCCGCGGCGGCGACGTTCCCGAGGTCCTTCTCGAGCCTGGCGATGTCAGCCTCGCTCTGCTCGGCGTCGGCGGAGTGCCTGTCGAGCATCTTCTGTGCCAGCTCGAGCTTCTTCTTAGCCCTCAGCGTCTCCTCGCGGTTCTTCACCGCGGCGGGGTTCCTCCGGTCGGCGTCCTCCTTGGCCTTTGCGATTTTCCTCTCGAGCATCATGACGCGCTTGGAGTGTTGGGCCTTTGACTGGCGCTTCTCCTCCTCCTCCTTCTTGAGGGCGTCGAGGCGATCCTCGTGTTCCTTGAGGGCCTCCTTGGCCTCCTCGATCTCCTCCGTGTGCCTCTCGGCCTCGTGGTCGATGTGGTACAGTTTGAACATGACGTGCTCGGTCCTGAGCTTGGTGAGCTCCTCCTGCATGCGGAGGTGCTTCTCAGCCTCCTCCTTCTGCTCCTTCATCTGCTTGCGCAAAGTGGTGGTGGCCTTGCGCCTCTGCAGGCTCGCGAGCTGCTCCTCCTCGCACTCCTTGCGGAGCTTGAGCGCGTCCTCGTAGTCCTTCTTGAGATCCGCCGAGCCCGAGACCTGCTCGATGAGCGCGGTGAGATCCTTCGGGGACTTGCTCGCCACGCTCTCGATGTCGCCCTGGAACACCAAAAAGTTCCTAGCCTTGATCAAGATGCCGTGCTCCTTCAGGCGCTCCGAGTACGCCTCCGCGGTGCACGCCTTGCCGTCGATCTTGTACTGGCCGGTGCCGCTCGCGTCGATGTGCCTGGAGAAGCAGATCTCGGCGCCGTCCTCAGCCTCGTAGATGAGTTTGACGAACGCGGTCCTGCTCTCCTCCCTGTCCGCCAGGTCGAAGGCGTACACCAGATCCCTGAGCACCGTGCCTCGAAGCTGCGCGGACTGGACCCCGAGGACGAAGGAGATGGCGTCCATGAGGTTGGACTTGCCGCTCCCGTTGGGTCCGATGATGGACGTGAACTGCTTGAACGGGCCGATGACCTGGTGGCCCTTGTACGACTTGAAGTTGTCGCACTCGATGCGGGAGATCATGCCGCCGCGGACGGCCACCGCGGTGGACGGCGCCTCTTTGGACATCGACCTCGAGCGCGCCATCTTGCCCGAACGACGACGGGGTGCCCAGGCGGGCGGAAAAAAGAGGGCGGAGTGCCTAGACCTCGAGGCGCCGCTTGTGGGTCGCGTTCGCGCGCGGAAAGTCTCCCGCGCGACGGACGAGGTGACGATACGCCGAAAGAGCGGTTCTCGTCGCCGAACCCTGCTTCCGAGCGCGCGGAAGGTGCCGTAGGGCGCCCTTCACTTGTGTCGTTGCTTCGTGTTTCCGGGCGCGATGTGTTTTTTTTGAAATTCTTCGGTCGGACTTTTTGGTCGGTCGACCGATGCTCGTTGACTGGGAGCACTAGACTGGGAATGACGAGTCACGGGTCAACGCACGATCAGCAAATCTGGTGGCTCACAAAAACTTCGGCCGATCAGGTCGTCGGCCCACAGACACGTGCGTGAACCGCCGGCCGCACACGAGCCATGGCGTCCAAATCTTCGGGGCTCAACCTCGGCCACATGGCCGGTAACCTCGATTCTAAGTGCGTCCACCACCCCGTTTGAACCACATTGCCTCCCGTGCGACGTGCGGGGAGCCTCCCCGCGTCCCGCGTTATCCCGAATTTGAAGTGAGCACGATGGCACCTGTCTCGCGCAGATCTCGCGCGACGATCCGACGACTGACCCGCGTTCTCTCCCGTTCTTTCTAATCTCAGGGAGACCGGCAAGGTCACCAAGGACTACGAGGATTACTTCAAGGAGGAGGACGACTCCAAGCGCACCGGTAACTACACCGACGTCGTGAACAAGTACTACGACCTCGCCACCTCCTTCTACGAGTACGGCTGGGGCGAATCCTTCCATTTCGCGCACAGGTACAAGTGGGAGAGCCTGCGCGAGTCCATCATCAGGCACGAGCACTTCCTCGCCTCCAAGCTCAACGTGGGCCCCGGCAAGAAGGTCCTCGACGTCGGGTGCGGCATCGGCGGTCCTCTCCGCGAGATCGCCGCCTTCACCGGCGCGTCCGTCACCGGCCTCAACAACAACGCCTTTCAGATCACCCGCGGCGAGGAGATGAACCGCAAGACCGGCCGCCACGACGACTGCGACTTCATCAAGGCTGACTTCATGAAAATCCCCGTCCCCGACGCCACCTACGACGCCGTGTACCAGATCGAGGCCACCTGCCACGCCCCCGACGCCGTCGGGTGCTACTCTGAGATCTTCCGAGTGCTCAAGCCCGGCGGAGTTTTTGCGTCGTACGAGTGGTGCCTGACGGACGAGTACGACCCTAAGGACGAGGAACACCGCAAGATTCGCCAGGAGATTCTCATCGGCAACGGGCTTCCCACCGCGCGGCACACGTCGGAGGTGCTGGACGCGCTCAAGAAGGCTGGGTTCGAGGTGACGGAGGAGGCGGACCTGGTCAAGACGGCGGATGTGCCCTGGTACGAGCCCATCGACCCGGACCGATCGTGGAGGCCGTGGAGGGACTTCTGGTCGTTCAAGACCACCTCGTGGGGGCGCAACATCACCCACTACTTCGTGCTGTTGCTCGAGACCGTGGGGATCGCGCCCAAGGGGAGCATGGGCGTGAGCGGGTTCCTGAAGAAGGGTGCCGACGGGCTCGTGGCTGGAGGCAAGAAGGGAATCTACACCGTGATGTACTTCACCGCCGCCAAGAAGCCTGTGAAGTGAGCGTTCAACGAAGGATTCGCGTTGGACCCATCCTAACCCCGCCGCCGATTGATTTGATTTGATTTGATTTGATCTCATAAACGCCGCAAACACCGTGCGTACACTCTTACCTTTGCCCGCCGCGCCGCGACCACCCCTGAGAAATCATCAGGCGTAAGCAACTTTTAGCCCGAGGAGCCCCACACTGACCGGCGCCGGAGGTTCGTGCCGCGGTCCGGGTCCGACGATCCAAATGGATAACTCGGACACATGGACTGACGGAATCCCGAATATCAAGCTACCGGACCCGGCGTTTGTTCCGGGAACGCCAGCCCCGGTGCTCGAGCTCGTAGACGTGTGGGTCGCGTCGATCGACAAGAAACAATGCAACGCCGTGCTCAAGGAGGTATCCGCCAAGGCCCCACTGAGTGCGCTGATGCACGTCAAGCGCGTGCAGAAACGTGAGGGCGACGATGCGTCACTGCGGGTGCTGCTGTGCGAGTGCTCCGACGTGGCCCNGGACGGAGCATGGCCGGCGCCGGTGAGAGACCTAGTGGACCGATACGCGATGACGCCGGAGCGGGCGGCGGTGCCGGGGCACGCGCCGCGGACCAGGGAGCAGTGGGAGGAGTGGAATGAAATTTGGCCCATCGTGTGGCAGAAACCGAACAGCCACCTGGCGGTGCCCCTGGAGGCGCCGTCGACGGAGGAGATCGCGGAGATGAAGCGGTGGATGCGTCGGGTNATCACCACCGCGTACGGGGCGAGGACAGACAACGCCGCGCTCATCGTCGATCCCGCCGAGGGAACGGTCGTGGCGGGTGGGGGGGACCGTTCGACCAATTGGAGACGCAACGAGGGAGGTCGCTTACTGGTCGGCCATCCGCTGCATCACGCGGCGCTGGTGGCGATAAACTGCGCGGCGGAACTCGACGCGCGTACGTACCCGGCGGGGGAGGATGAGAAAAACATAGCCGCGGCGCCGTCAGAGCCGTCGGAGCCGTCAGAGCCCGAGGTTGGAGAGAAGCGACGCCGCGGGGAGACTCTGAGCGCGAGCGAGATGACGGAGACGCTCGGACGGCCGTACCTGTGCACGGGGTACGACGTCTACCTGGTGAGGGAACCGTGCGTCATGTGCGCCATGGCGCTGACGCACTCGAGGGTTCGGAGGGTGGTGTTCGGCGCCAAGTCACCGGGGAACGGGGCTCTCGGGGGTGGTAAGCACTCGCTGCACGGGCAACGGACCTTGAACCACCACTATCAGGTGTACACGTTCGGGCTCAGCGGGGAGGAGATGGACGATCTAGCGAAGGGCGCCGGTATGAAACTATAAGTACTCGATTAACACCCTCTAAAATAACCGATCACTTGGGAACTAAGACGCTCAGAGGTCGGTGATGCAGCCCTGGGAGGCGGATCCGACGAGCTTGATGTACTTGTAGAGGGTGCCGGAGGTGGCCTCCAGGGGGGGCGCCTCCCATTTCTTCCTGCGCTCCGCGAAAATCTCCTCAGTCACCTCGATCGCGTTCATCGTCCTCTTCTCGGCGTCGATCTCGATGATGTCGCCATCCTCGATGAGGCCGATGGGTCCGCCAACCTGCGCCTCGGGGGTGACGTGGCCAATCACGAACCCGTGAGATCCACCGGAGAAGCGTCCGTCGGTGATGAGGGCGCAGTCGTTACCGAGACCCGCGCCCATGATGGCGGAGGTCGGGGTGAGCATCTCGGGCATGCCGGGGCCACCCTTGGGTCCCTCGTACTTGATGACGATGACGGAACCCTTGAAGGACTCGGGGTCCTCGGAGAGGGCGGCGAGCATGAGCTCCTCGGAGTCGTAGCACTTGGCGAAACCCTTGAAGTAAAGACCCTCCTTGCCGGTGATCTTGGCCACGGATCCCTCGGGGGCGATGTTGCCGTAGAGGGTCTGGAGGTGGCCGGTCTCCTTGATGGGCTTCTCGATGGGCATGATAACCTCCTGGCCCTCGGAGAGGTCGGGGCAGGACGCGAGGTTCTCAGCCATGGTCTTGCCGGTGCAGGTCATGCAGCTGCCGTCGATGAGACCCTTGGACATGAGGTACTGTTGCGAAGGAATAAGAAGAGGGTCATCGGTCAGCGAAAAGCTTCGGGGTGAAAAAGCAAAGAGAGAGTCGGGGAAACGGCGGGTCCGTCCGGCTTGTTCGCGAGGATCAGTTAATATTGGTACGTTAAGGATTGATCTGCAGTGGCGCAGCCCTCAAGAAGGGGAATCCATGAATATCTTCACTTCCTCAGCCGGACGNGGGACGANGCGTGATTGGGGACGGGGACGGGGTCGGGTCGGGGAGAGAGTCGGGAACGCCCGCGACTAACCTTGAGCACGCCGGGGGTACCTCCAATCTTGTGAACGTCCTCCATGACGTACTTGCCGGAGGGCTTGAGGTCGGCGATGAAGGGAACCTTGTCGGAGACGGCCTGCCAGTCGTCGAGGGTGAGCTCGATGCCGACGGAGTGGGCCATGGCGATGAGGTGGAGCACCGCGTTGGTGGAGCCGCCGAGCGCGATGACGATGGTCATGGCGTTTTCAAACGCGGCGCGGGTCATGATGTCGCGGGGCTTGAGGTCAATCTCGAGGAGGTGCTTGATCGCCTTGCCGGCCATGAAGCACTCGTCCATCTTGAGGGGATCCTCGGCGGGGATGGAGGAGGAGTACGGGAGGGACATACCCAGGGCCTCGATGGCGGAGGACATGGTGTTGGCGGTGTACATGCCGCCGCAGGCACCCGCGCCGGGGCAGGACTTGCGGACGATGTCGCAGCGGGTCTCCTCGTCGATGGCGCCGGTGACGTACTGGCCGTAGGACTGGAAAGCGGAGACGATATCGAGGGGTTCACCCTGGGCGGAGGTACCGGGCTTGATGGTACCGCCGTAGACCATGATGGCCGGGCGGTTGAGGCGGCCCATCGCGATGATGCACCCGGGCATGTTCTTGTCGCAGCCGGGGAGTGACACGTTGGCGTCGTACCACTGTCCGCCCATGACGGTCTCGATGGAGTCGGCGATGAGATCGCGGGACTGGAGGGAGAAGGACATACCGGGAGTACCCATGGAGATACCGTCGGACACGCCGATGGTGTTGAACCTGTAACCGACCATGTCCTCCGCCTGGATGCCCTCCTTGACCTTCGCGGCGAGGTCCATGAGGTGCATGTTGCAGGAGTTACCCTCCCACCACACGGAGGAGACGCCGATCTGGGGCTTGTTCATGTCCTCGGGCTGGAGACCGGTGGCGTAGAGCATCGCCTGTGGGATTGAAAGAGGATCGAACGGACGCGTCAGTCGGATGCGGGTCGGGTTTTGGTCGCGGCTGGCGGATCGGTCTTTTTCAGGGTTAGGGCCGATTGACGCTTTTTATCCGTCAACCGTCGGGGGATGAAGGATCCGAGTCGCGGGATGAAGGATGGAGGGTTGCGCTCACCTGGGACGCGCCCTGGGACTTGGGCTGAGTGATCTTGCGGGACCACTTGTTGAGGGCATCCTTGGGACCCTCGGGCATGTGGATGCCGGGGACGTACTTCTCCTGGGTGATGCCCTCGAGACCAGCGGCGTTCCCGGCGTCGTAGCCACCCATCCGGGGGCGGACCACGGACGCGCGGCGGACGGCGACGCGGGAGGTGGGCGCACGGACGCGCTGGCCCAGCGCGGGGTGCGCGGAAAGAGCACCGACAGAGGCCATCGTGTTGATAGGGTGAAGATAGAGTGTCGCAGGCGACGCTCACAATGCCGCCGCCGCATCGAAATCGGGAATTTAGGGACACGTGACGAGGCAAGCGGGGGCAGGCTGGGCTGGAGCGCTTTTTCATCCAAAAAAATGTTTCTAGCTCACAACGAGCTCGGCTCGTCGCGTCACAGCTTGCTCTTGAGCTTTTGCGCAGCCGCCCGACCCGCCGCCTCCCCGCTCATCCACGCAGCCTCCACACCCGGCCCCTGGATGAAGTCACCCGCCATGCCAAAGCCCGCGGCCATGTCGAAGAAGCACGCGCCGCCCAGAGTCCCTTCCCCGATGGCGCCCGACGGGTACGCGTTGCCCCACCTCTGGCACTTCATGTG
>JGI24539J26755_10000849_pt1 | contig 14344 bp, 11 predicted proteins | sample NorSeaMetagenome_2_FD_26755 | JGI IMG/M metagenome (IMG submission 26755) | reverse complement strand
CGGGATTATCAACAGAAGGAAATTGGGTGGTTTCTGGCGATGGGAGTAGTGTAAATCAAACTATTAATGGAAGTCCAACTTTTTACAATGGAAAAAAAGATTACTTGAACGTTAAGTTTTCTGGTAAAATGAGAACAGATTTTGGAGGTGATGACGATTTTATAGGAATGGTGTTTGGATATCAGGGCGATCTATTAATCGCGAACTATCCAATTACAATAAAAACTTATGTTTTCGGGTGGAAGCAAAAAAATCAAGTTGTATTCGGTAATGATTGGCCAGAGGGGTTTTCTTTGATAGAGGTAAATAAGACCGTTAATACAAGGCAAGAGTTTTATGAAGCGTTCACTGCTCCTTTTACCGGTTCAACAGTTTTAGCTACCGATTATGGACCAGGCAAGGGATACCTAACAGGTATTGATTACAATGTTTCTATTGAATATACTTCAACGAAAATAAAAATATACGTTGACAATAATTTAATATTTGATGTTGATGGTTGTTTTGACTCAGGTAAAATAGGGTTTTATAATTTTAGTCAACCAGACGTTACTTATTCGGATTTTAATTATCAATTTATTAGTGATATTGCTGTTTCAGACGACACCTTGTGTATTGGTGAAGAAATTGAGTTGGATTTAACTTGTAACCAGACAAATTTTTATCCAGACGGAACAATCTATAGTTGGGATTTAGATGACGGTACAAAATCAAATTTAGAGGAAATTGACCATACATACCAAACTCCTGGCGTTTATGATTTAGAACTTATTGTTTCCGATGGAATAGGGTGTTCTGATACTGCTACACAAAAGGTTTATATATCTGCTTATCCGATTAAGCAATTAGGTAACGATACTACTATTTGCGCTGATTCATCAATAACTTTAGAGGCAGAGCGAAAAATAGGAAATTCTTATTTATGGAGTACAAATGAAACTACAGAACAAATTACTGTAAATAATACAGGAGAATATCGTGTTGACGTGGTTAATTGGGCTGAGTGTATTACTAAGGATACTATCAATGTTACAATGCAAGGTTTACCGGTAGTGAATTTAGGGAATGATACTACTATTTGTGCGGATTCGATAATAACATTTACTGCCCAAACAGGAGTAGTTTGGAATTGGAATAACGGAGATATTACACCAATAATAACAGTAAATTTAACAGGAGAATACAGTGTAATTGTAGCGGACGAAATAGGATGTACTAGTTACGACACGATTAAGCTTGTGATGCAAGCTCTCCCAGTAATCGATTTAGGTAACGACACTACAATTTGTGAAGATGTAACAGTAACATTTGATGCTGAAGTTGGAGCATTTTGGGGTTGGAACAACGGAGGTAATACTCGAAGAACAACAGTAAATTCAGCTGGAGAATATAGCGTGATTGTAGCGGACGAAATAGGATGTACCGGTTACGATACTATTCAGCTTGCAACGCAAAATCTTCCACTAGTAAACTTAGGTAACGATACAATAATTTGTGATGGCGAATCAGTTGTTTTGGACTCCAAAAATGGAGGGTTAAATTATTCTTGGAATACGGGTCAAACGGTACAAGAAATAACAATTAAGACAACGGGAGTTTATGGTGTTGAAGTAACCGATGATATTGGATGTCTAGGAAGTGATTCGATGGAATTAATCGTAAATCCAATGCCACATGTTAATTTAGGAAATGATACGGCTATTTGCTTTGGAGAATCGGTTATTTTAAATGCTCAAAATCCAGGGTTTAACTATTTATGGAGTACTAGCGACAATCAGCAATCAATTACCGTATCTCAAACAAGTATCGTCTCCGTTGAAGTGTATGATGAAATAGGTTGTAGTGACGAAGATGAAATTAGTATCAACGTACATCAATTGCCTGTAGTGAATTTAGGGAATGATACTGTATTGTGTAAATATCAATCGTTGGTGTTGGATGCCGAAAATGTAAGGTTAAATTTCAGTTGGAATACTGGAGATAAATCACAAACAATTACTGTGGATGAAGAAGGAGGTTATAGTGTTGATGTTACGGATGAAATTGGTTGTTTAGGAAGCGATGAAATTTATGTTACAAAAGAGTTTTTACCCGATCCATATTTCGAAAAAGACAAAATTATATGTGAAGGAACAGCCATCACACTAGGGCCAGATGCCGGTTTTGAAAGTTATGAGATTTATTGGTTGAGTAATGTGGCTTCTTTTGAAATTGAAGTAACCGAAACAGGGGCTTATTCAAGTGTTATTCAAAGTGAGTTTTGTAAAGATACCTTTATGGTTAATGTTGCTAAAATAGATACTCCTGACGCTGTAATAATTGATTTATATGGAGGTGGTGTTTATTGCTTCGAATTAGAGTCAACAGCGCTAAGAATTGGTAGCGAAGAAGCGAATATAAGTTATGACTGGATTGATTTTGGTAGAGCCGAAGAAGTTGAAATCGTTGCAGCAGGAGATTACCAGGTAACAGCGTCAAACGATTATTGCACTTCGAATTATACACATACTATTCAAGAGTATTGCACAGGAAAGCTTTTTATTCCCAATTCATTTACACCTAATAACGACGGTATTAATGACGTATTTAAACCGATGTCTAACGGGCATGTTGACGACTTTGATTTCAGAGTATACAATCGTTGGGGAGACCTCATTTTTCAAACCAACNGGTTAGATGAAGGCTGGGATGGTAGACTAAGAAATAACATTGTTTTGATCGATGTTTTCGTTTATAAAATAAGCTACCAATACCTTTCTGAAAAAGGTGGTTTCGAAAAAGAAGAGCTAGTAGGAACGGTTACGGTTTTAAAATAAGTCGTTTTGATTGGTTTAGTTTTGGAAGAAACGGAGTGTGTAGAGATCTCATTCTTGCGCACATAGCATAAAAAAGTAAGAGGTTACTTTGAGTAAGTACGGGTGTTTTTTGTAATGCCCTTTCATTATAAAAATGACTTGGAGTTCAAAGCACGAATAACTTAATAGAATANGAATGCGTTGCAACTGCTCTCTAGTCGGAGCGGTTTACTTTTTAACTACCCGTGTATAATTACGGCAACGCATATTTTGCTCTAAAAAGATATACCTCTACTAAAATCAAGAATTATGTATAAACACTTTTAATCAGGATTTTATTACAGCACATAATTAAAACCCCAACCAACTTGAACATCGGGTGCATTATCTACATAGAAATCTTCTCGGAAAAAGGTGGATATTGTAAATTTTTTAACTTGGTAGCTAAACACGAATGTCCAGCCTTGGATACCTCTGTTGAGGTGGCTTACTGCCATGTGGCCGTGGGAGCTTAGGCGGTCGCTCTCGATTACATTGAAGTTGCGTTCACTCATTTTGTGGAAGGAAGATTGCCCGTTAAAGTTAACCCCCGTTATAAACCAATTCGATTTGTGTGGAAAGAAGTAACTAGATTGAATTTCTAAGCTTCCTAGCCAGCCTTTGTTGTTGAAATCGAACGGCATTTTTTGAAAAACCGATGGCGCTAATATTCCTGTAGAAACCCCTAAATCGAACATCCGTTTTTTAAGGTGCCACCTTTTTATGGCTGAAGCACTTGCGCCAAGGTTAAATAAGTAGGTTTTATTGGCTTTAGAAACTCCTGTGTGAATTAATCCAGTCGATTTAATGCCATTACTTTCTATTTTCGGGTACCAGTTCCAGTCTGCACTTATTTCGCTTAACAAGAAGCTATTGTTGTCAATTGTGATTTCATTTTTATCCTCGTCTTGAAAGTAAAACCCACCCAATCCAAATGCTTTCTTTTTTCGTCCAAAAGCATCATTCCCGCCAGCAATATTGGAGTGAAACCATTCGATTACTTCGTCGCTGGTTAAGAATGCAACGGGGACTTTACCGCCTGTAATACTGTTGAGTTTTAAGTTGAATTTAGCATCCCAATTATCAGCAAGGGGTTGATTCACTTGGAAATAATAACTCGAGAAAATACCATCTGCTTCGAGGGTACGTGTTTCAAAATCGGTGATGTTTCTACTGGTGATTTGGTAGTTTCTGTGGTGCCATTCGTATTCTGATAAAATGTCTCGATCTGTTTGATGAATCGGTACTTTATTAGTAGCGATTGGCAGCCATACATTTCCTCTTGAAATACTGAAAGAGATGTTTTTTTTTTGTGTTGCTTGCAGGTTAAAGTTGTGATTAATCCGAGAAGTAAACATTCCAAAAGGATGATTGGAAAGTAGGTAAGGTTTAAATAATGAGGTAGAATCGTTTTGAGCTCTTATGCTGAATTGTAAACCTGCTAGCAATATTAACACGAAAAACCTTAGTTGCAAAAACATCTTGTAAAGTTAGTATTTAAATTTTTCCAGTCGTGACTAGTTTACGCCTCTATTGACGTTAATTGCTCAAGTGCTTGTTTTTTGATAATTTGACTGACAAATAATGTTGTTGCCTACATGGGTTGAAACGGTAACTTTTTCAGCTGATTGGTTGTTGATTATAAATTTGGTTGATTGTTTCGAGATTTCGAATGTGCTTTTAATGGAAATTGTGATTTGATGATTTTGAACATCAAATTCAAACTTAATGGGTGACTCAAACGTGTTTCGAATTCTTAAATCCTTATAACCATAAACAACAGTTGCATCGGAACCCAAAGGTGCATAACGATCACTTTCGTTTTCGTAAATATCAACCGAGTGATGGTGGCGTTCAACGATTGCTAAACCAGCTTCTAAAGAGGCGTGGTAAATTATTCCTGATAATTGGCAAAGTCCGCCACCGGTTGAAGGGATTAATTTTCCGTTAATGATAGTACGACTTTTAGCAAATCCGTTTCTTAAATTGGGAGCGCCTACGGTTTTCCAAAAGGAAAATATTTCTTGCGGTTGAATAACGATTGATTGTATTTTTTGAGCGCCTAACGTAAGGTTGTTTACTTTAGATTCTAATGTTTCGGAAGGTTTTACTTCCTGTGTTTTTTTCAGACTGAAATTAAGCTTTTCGTTTGTTGTGGTTGACTTAGAAAATCGATCGTTTTTAAAATCAACAAAGTCTGTCATTCCCCGCTTAAAACGGCTTAAGTTTCTTTTAAAAAAGGGAGGAATTAGTTGTTTCATTTTTTGCGAAGGGTAAATATAAGGTGAGAAGAAAATTGCTTGAAAATACTTTTACAAAGGAAATTATCAAGCCTTAAAAGGTGTTTACGAAGCTTGGTTGGAAAACGATGAATAGGAAAAAAAGCAATCCCTCTAGAGTTCACGAACTCCCACTCGTTTTTAATAATTTCACGAATATCAGACGCGCTTATTTGCGTTCCGCCGTGCCAGGAAGTGGCTTTATATCCCGTAATTTTTCGTCGGGTTTTAGATGGGAAATCAAACGTAAAAGTTCCTCCGTTTTCTAATGTTCTGCCAACTTCGTTTAAAATTTGGGAGAAGTGATTTACCTCTAAATGCATAAACAGGTGAAAGGAATATACATGTTTTAAAAACGAATCTTCAAAAGGTAAACTTTCCCCTTTGCCTACTTGCAGGTTGTGATTCGGGTATTTTGATTTCGCAACATCAATCATATTTGGACTGTTGTCAACGCCATATTTTGCAAACTCAAGTAAGCGTCCGGTTCCGCAAGCAAGATCGAGGGTTTGGTTTGTATTGGTTTGATTTATCGTTTCGTTGAGGTAGTTAATTTCCTGTTGGTGAATGAATTTTCCGTAGGAATTCGCAAATCGATTTTCATCGTAGGTAGCCGCTAATTCGTTGTAATATGTTGAGATGTTTTTCAAGTGTAAATTTTAGGTAAGTTCAAGTTAAATTAAAAGATTGTTGCAATAACTGCTAGTTATTATTTGTAGCTAAGAAAGTAATCTAACAATATTATTTCGTGAAGTAACCAAGGACAATTTAAGTGAAAGAAAGAATAAAACAGCTAAACCTAAAAAGAGCGGATTACCAACAGATAATACGCCCGCATAAAGAATAATTCCGATAATAATGCAAAAGTAGGGAAGTGTAAAATGAGAGATGACTTTAAGTTCAGATCCCTTTTTTGTGATGTCGGTAGAAACCCAATTTGTAAATCCAGAACCTGGAATTATGGTGAATGCTTTTTTAAGACTTAAGTTGTTTTTTTCAACGTTTGTAACGTTGAATTCCTTGGATAATAGTCCGTTAATTTTGGTTAACGACATATTGGATTCAACTGTCTTTGTATTCGTTAGGGCTATTATTTTGGATATGAATTTCAAAGCTTAGCGGTTTAGTTTTCGTGTATTTTCAATTCGGATTGCTCTAACTCCTAAAACGTCCAATATTAATCCAATCCACGATATTTCAACTACCCTACAAAGTAAGGGAGCTTGATCTGTGAAGTTGAATTGATGACTTTAGTATGTTCAATAGTGAAGCTCTCTATTGAAATCTGGGCGGTAATTAAATCGTGTAAAATTCCATAAGTCAAAAAGAATATGATTTTAAGAAATTGAAACACGAACGAACTAAGCTCCAATTTTCTCCCCCATTAAAACAGCTGTTTCAATTCTATTTTTGGTGTTTTCTAAAAGGTCAGAATCGATTTTAACTTTTGATTTATCCACGAGCATAACTACTGTAGAGCCTCCAAAAGCAAAGTAACCCATTTCAGATCCTCTTTCTATTTGAGTATTGGGCGTAAATGTTTCCAAAATACTTCCTACCATTGTCGCTCCAACTGGGGCAAGCAAAACATCTCCTTTATCGGCTGTTGTAAGTGTACAGTGTTCGCGTTTGTTTTCACAAAATACGGTTGCAAAATTACCTGCAAGGGCATAAGGCGAAACAGAGTAGTAACTTCCTTTAACTTTAGTAATATCCGACACTTTTCCTGCATACGGGAAATGGAAACGGTGATAGTCGTTAGGCGCTAATCGTAAAATGATCAAGGCATCATTTTTATGCTTTTCGGCTAACACTTCACTATTTAAAAACTCAGCTAATGTAAATTTTCTTCCTTTTACAAAGAAGTTGTGTACGTCGTTAGGGGTTTCAAAAGCTAACAATTTTCCATCTCCAGGAGATACAAACCCTTCGCCAATTGGACGAGCACTTGATTTAAGTTTGCGGTAAAAAAAGTCGTTAAATGAAGTGAATTCTGAAATGGACTTAACCGATTCAGACATGTCGATTTTCATTTGACGTACAAAGTTTTCGATTTTCTTAGTAGAGCCTTTTTTGTACATTCTTTTGCCAACGTACGAAGAAACGATTTTACGTTTTGCCAATGGTAGAATTGCCGTTTTTCCAAATGGGTTATCGTATAAGAATTTTAACAATCCTTCTGCAGGTGGGTTTTCAACAACCATTTTTCCTGTTTTTCTATCTATAAACTTTATCTCCACAAATTTGATATATTAAACAAAATTACGACATTAATTCAGCTACCCAAATTCAAAGTTCAAATTGGTTAATGTTAAAGATTAAATCTTTAACCATTGCTTACTCAGATTTTAAATTTGGTCATTTAATTTGTTAAGCCATTACACCTTATTCTTAAATTTAAATGAAGTACTGAAATAAGGAGTTTTTTTATGGTTGGAGTGAGTTTAAACTCACCCATTCATGCTCTATGTCGCTCATAAGTAAAGCGTTATCGAATTTTACCGAACCTTTTGGAAAAACAGTTTCATTTTCAAAAAAGCTTGACTGTACACTTTCAACATTTAATAGCGCAACCTTCCACTTGTTTACTTTTAATTGAAGTCCGTCATATTTACCCTTACCGGGAGAGTAGCCAATATCTCCATTTTCAAAAAATTCGGAAACACACTCCATGTTTTCAAAAACGCTTTCTGAATTCCAAGTATTTGTTTTACTTGCCTTAATGTTAAGCGATGTATCGTCGTCACTTTTAAAACCCACTTCGTAATTCCCTTCCCATTCGTTTACGGTGAATTGGGCGTAATGATGAATACCAGGGAAAACCCTACCTCCAACTAAGGCATTTATTTTAGAAGAAGTATCTCTGCGAGGAATGTAAACGCCTTCCATTAATTTGCCGTTCTCTTCCCATTCCACGGCGATCCGATGCGCTCCGTTTTCCGAAGAAATTCCAATTTGTTTTGGTAAACCTTTGGGGCGAATATCTTTTAATCTAATCAAACAAATCCCAGCAATTCCTTTCTCTTTTACCAACTTAGGTTTAAAAGGACTGGGGAGAAACCTAGCTAAAACGTCTGGATCAACTTGATAGTTAATTAGAATTCGACGGTCTATAATTCCTTTGATTTTAGGGATTTTCATAGTTTTTTCTTTTTAATTTAAAAACTCAATGACTTCTTAGTCGGAAAGTAAGTTCTGCGAATCATAAATGATAATCTTATGCGCACAATCTTAGTTTCAGTTTGGATGGTTTTTAAACTCATTTTATTTTAAGCAATTATGAAGGTAGTACCTTTGGTTGCAGTTATGTTGAGGAACGGCTTAAATTATGCCTTTTCAAGATTGTTTAGAAGATTTATAAAAGTTGCAGGCGGCTTGAAACTTAAACCTCCTTCTTTATTAAATTCATACGGGATCTTCGTAAAAGTGTTGTTATAATACCAAAATAATTTATTGGTGAGTGAACCTGGTCCTTCTTGGTTCATGCCGTAAGTGGCTTGCGCTAATCCATTCATAGCGTCAGCAACTTCTAGGTTTTCAATTGGGTAAATAAGAATTGAGTGTCGATGTGGGAGTCCAATAATAGAGCCTTTACTTCCAACTAACCCTGGTTTTTCATCTAAATCAAAAACAATATTTGGCGTGAAAAAATGATCGGAAGTAGCAAAGATAAAAGAGAAACTGCCAAATTTTTCCGGGTTTACCTTTATTGGATAGTTCGTTTTTATGTTTTGTTTACCTATTTCAAAAAGTTCCTCAAACGATTTACCCCAAGGTTTAATTTGATTGTGCTCAATACCTACAACTGTATATGGTAAATCAAATACCAACATACCGTAAACATCTCCAAAAAGGTCTTTCCCTAGGGTTATCTTTTTTCCGACATGCTCAACATAGGTGTTGTGATATAGGCGTACACCGATGTATTTTTTCACCTCTTCAAAATTGTCTACAATCAAGTCAAATTCTTTTTTAAATTTTTTAGATTCGATCATTGAATTAAAGTGGTCTTTAATGCGAATTTTGTAGTTTCTTTTTTTCTCCTGATTACAAATCTGTGCAACTGTTGATAGCCCTAAATCACTAAATCCAAACTTGTTCTCGTCAATTTTAACCACACCATCTTCTGTTGTATATGTTATGTTAAGCTGATTAAAGTATTTATGAATTTTATTGATGAAATGATTGTATTGATACGGCGAAAAAAAGGATGCCCAATTTGGAACTCCTGTGTTGTTTTCTTTTTTGAACAGTGGAAGCATATTTAGTTGGCAATGATATTTTTAGCGTTTTGCTTCAATTATTATAAAGTTTATACTCCTAAAATAGATTTATTTTTTTTGGTTGTCGGTATTTAAACATTTTCCAAGTTTTGGTTGGAGGCGCAGCGGACACTAGTTTTTCAAAAGATGGAATACCTTTTCTAACACCTCCGCAACTAATGATAAACTCGAATTGTCTGAGGGAATCGTAGTTTAATTCAAAGGTTAATGTTTCATCGTAATTATCGATTTTGGCATTTAAAGAATCTACAAGATCGGTTGATTCCATGATGCGTTCAATCTGTTTCTGATTTACAAAATAAACCGATTAATCCAGTTAGTAAAATCATTAAAATTGAAACACATTTAACCATTAAATTTGATTTAAATGATAATAGGCTAATATAACAATCAAGTGTTTACTTGCCTCGTGAAATTTGCTGTTTAATGGAAAATATATGCATCCAAACTGCTAAAGGCATGTACAATGTTGGGATGGCCATGTAGGGCGGTTTAAGCATGTGGTTATCGATTATTGGATGATCGTATTCCCAAACTGTATCATATGCAAATGCACTAGTGAAAAAGATTACGATGATGATTGCAAGCATTGCTAAGCCAAGTATATTCCATGCGATGATAAAACGTGGTGCTACTTTTTTTTTCCAAACCAACACACCTATTATTATTGTTAATACACCGAAGTAAAACTCGTAGTTATAACCCAACATGGTTGCTTCCTTTGGTGCGAAACCATGAAGGAACGCCCAATAAATAAGTAATTCTACAACGATTCGGAAGCTTTGAAAAAGCACAGGAAAATGAGTTGGTACTTTTTCTATTAAGAGTTTAGCGATTTTGGAGAAAACGAATCGGGAAAGAATAAGAAACATTGGTAAGATCCCTGCATAAGCAAACCGAGGAGGCATGTTAAAGTCGATATAAAATTCATTTTCTCCTAAAACTGCTATTATAACATGCGTTGCAATTAGTACGATAGGAAACAAAAATGATTTATTCTTTTTTTCGGGTGGTAAATATTGGTGAATCGTAAAGGTTATTAGTGCAATGATGATTANGGAGAATGAATAAAATATGGCAGATTCNATGGTTGCTGTAGTTTGTTTTAAATAAGGTGTTAAGTTATGTAGTTTTTTCTTGAATAATTTTAATGAAAGGACATCATTTATTTTTTAAGTGATAAATTGGATTGTTAAAGGAGAAACGAAAATTTTGTATGATTAATAAATTTAGGTAATGTTTATCTTCGTTTAACAATGAATAAAATGCGTGCTTTATTTAATCAATATAAATTTCCGTTGTTACTTTCAGCAATAATTGTTTTGGCTATTTGGCCTATTTCATTTTATATTTTTGTGCCTAAATGGGACAATATTGATTGTTATTTACCGTATAAATATTTTTGGACATCTGAGTTANTACAAGGCTATTGGCCGCAGTGGAATCCGTTTCAATATTTTGGGTATCCAGTTTATTCCGATATGCAAAACGGAATGTGGAATCCGATAACTTGGTTAATTGTAGCGCTGTTTGGAGAGTATACTACGATTGGTTTATCCACCGAGTTAACACTTTATTTTTTAATTACAGGCTTGGGAATGTATCGGTTTTCCCGTGTTATTACCAGCTCTCCTTCGGTTAGAATGTTTTGCGGTTTGTCGTTAGCCCTTTCGGGTTTTATGATTGGAACAACACAGATTATGATTTTTTTAATGGGAATAGCATGGCTTCCTTGGATATTGGATGCCCTTATAAGACTTAAAAATACGTTTCATTTAAAGTATGTTTTAGCATTAGGTTTATTCATTTCATTAGAAGCAACATCCGCTAGTCCGGCATACTCAATCNTACTTATTTACATCCTTTTTGGAGCAATATTTTACAGTGTTTTTCAAACAACCGAGGGGAAATTAAAACTGTNTGCATTCTTTGCTCTAGCGGGTATTGTTTCGATTGTNTTGAGTTTGCCAATGATTCATGGGTTTTTAGATTTNCAGCCTTATTTTGGGCGAATAGGAAAGCTGCCTTATGAACCTTGGATTTATGAAGGATCGTTTGATTTTTGGGAGTATGTATCGTTTGTATTTCCAATGTCAACATTAAGTCAATCGGACATTTGGGGAGCAACCGATTTAACGTTGAGAAATGGGTACATTGGAATTATTGGTTTTGGATTGCTTTTACTTGGCTTGTTTCAGTTTAAGGTTGATCGAAAAGTAAAAATATTATCGGCATTATCCTTGTTTTTTTTAATACTTGCAGCAGGTGATTATACGCTTTTTTATAAATGGTTTTACCATCTACCAGGTTTTGGAACGTTTAGGCACCCAAGTTTTTTTCGATCTCATTTAACGTTGTTTTTAGTTTTAATTGCTGGTGTAGGCTTCAACTTTATTTTGATGAATAAACAGCGCGTTAAACCAATGCTTTTAGTGTTGAGTTTAATCGTAATTTTGGGAATTTTAATTGGACTTCAAAACACTTCATTTGGGGAAGTTGGTTTATTGTTTAATCAAATGATGGACTTTACCGAGAAGCCCCAGTTTTCAACTTCGGCGTTTACTGTTTTAAATGGTTTAATTACGTTGGTATTGCTTGTTGTTTTTCTGTTCATATTGCGACTTAAACGCGCGAAATTAGTCATTATGTTAGTGTTGTTTACAGTGATTGATTTAGTGGTTCATTCGCAATTAATGGCACCTACTACTTTAATTAACCCTAAGAATAATCAGGAGAGTTTTAAGAGCTTTTTTGAAAGCGTTCCTTCCAGTTATAATCAACAAAGTTTAGGGGTAAAACTTAAAAACTTAAAAGGTTATATTCCTGAATTGAAATCTTATCCTGTATGGAGAAATGTAGGGACGTTTACCAAGAGTATTTCTTACAAGGGACATAACGCAACACAGTTTAAATTGTTTAATGACATGGAGAACAATGGTGGTTTTGAGAACGTAATTGAAAATCCGTTGTTTTTCGTAGGTAAAATCAAGGTGGATAGTGCAGGGTTAGCGAAAGGTGTAAATACCATTTGGGGTGAACGGTTTAGTGTTAACGATAGTATAGAATTTATTGGAGGAAAAATTGATCACAATTATTTTGAAGCGAACGTTAATAATAGCTCAAAAAAAGAGGGAGTTCTTGTGTTAAATCAAAACTATCATCACAGTTGGCGTGCGCAACTTGGGGATAAAAACACAGAGATTAAATTGATTAATGATGGATTAATGGGCGTAACAATTCCCGCAAATTATGCTGGAATTGTTCAGTATACTTTTGAAAACAATGGAATTAAGATTTCCTTTTGTATTTCTTTATTGGGCTATCTAATTATAGGTTCAGGATTGTTGTATTGGCATAAACTAAAAAAAGAATAATTACCTCGACTTGTTCTTCTTTTTCTTGTTTAAATTCTGACCTTTATCCCCTCTAGTTCTGTTCTTTTTGTATTTACTAGCGATTTCTCGGTGGTAACTTCCGCCTTGATTGGTTTTGCTGTTTTTTTCCGATTTATCCTGAAAAGCATCTCCACCTTTTTTTGACGATTCTCGGTTTCTCGATTGAACAACTCGAGTGCTTTCGCGCTCTTCAAATATTAATTGATCAGTAGTTGCAACATTACCTGGAAATGGAATTTCGGGAATTTTATACTTCATTAGTTCCTCAATTTGCTCCTTAGCTTCAGTTTCTTTTTCCGTGTAAAAAAGCAATGAATTTCCTTTTTCTTCCGCTCTTCCTGATCGACCAATTCTGTGAATATAGTTTTCGGGATAAGTAGGAACATCAAAGTTGATTACGTGTGATACCTTATCAAAATCTAACCCTCTTGCAATTACATCGGTAGCAATTAAAACACGGTAGTCGCCTTTGTCAAAAAGCTCAATGGTATCAATACGTGAATTTTGTGATTTATCAGAATGAATTAGTCCAAGTCCATTAATTTCTAATTGCTCGTATAAGCGATTCGCTAATTTTTTACTAGATATAAACACAACTACTTTAGCAAACTCTTCCTTATTGCTTAAAACCTCTCTTAATAGGTTTACTTTGGTGAGGTAATTTTTCACCTGATAACAGGCTTGGTTAATGTTTTTAAGCGGTTCGCCACTAATGGCAATCGCAATTTTNTTNGGTGTTCTAAAAAAGGTGTCGATTAACTCATCAACATCTTTTGTCATTGTAGCCGAAAACATAATGTTTTGNCGATTATCGGGCAATAAATCAAACAAGTTTTTTAGTTGTGTTCTAAACCCTAAATCGAGCATAACATCAACTTCATCAATNACCAGTTTTTTAATGTCTTTTAAAGGAATTGCAAAACTCACGGCTAAATCAAAAATTCTCCCTGGAGTAGCAACAACTACATCAGTTCCGCCAATAACATCTTCTTTTTGGCCTTTAATATTTACACCTCCATAGGCACCATAAACTCTTAAACTTAAATATTCAGCAAGTTTATTAACGGCATCTACAACTTGAATAACTAATTCCCGTGTAGGAACTAAAATCAATACGCGTGGTGAATGTTGTTTTGAGTAATTTAAATCTTGTAGGATTGGCAACAAGTAAGCAACGGTTTTACCAGTCCCCGTTTGTGAAATACCTACAACATCACTACCTGAACGAACTACAGGAAAAGCTTCACATTGTATTGGCGTGGGTTTTTCATATCCTAAATCAACAATGGCATTGTTTAAAAATTTGTTGAGTTTAAAATCGTCAAAGCTTTTCATCGTTCANAATTTGAAACAAATTTACGCTTTTAGTATTGATTTATTTTTTTTTCCTGATGAAGTGTATCTTTTAGCAAATCGAGCATTATGGTGGTAGCAAAGCTTAAATGAGTTTTACCGATTAATGATTAAAAAAAGGGCATCGTACAGATGTCCTTTTGTGTGTAAAAGTTTTTGTAAAGTACATGTAAATTGAACGTTTTTTAATAATTAGTTCG
>JGI24539J26755_10000843_pt1 | contig 14425 bp, 2 predicted proteins | sample NorSeaMetagenome_2_FD_26755 | JGI IMG/M metagenome (IMG submission 26755) | reverse complement strand
CGCCATGTGTTACTCCATGACAGCAGTTGAGGCCGCGAGGCTCATATATGTGCACGCCATCCCACAGTACTCCATCCCAATGGCCATTGTGTCGGACTCCGAGCCAGCATTTGCAGCACAGGTCACACAGGAGCTAGCAAAAATGTTTGGTGTACGCACATGGGACTTTGGTCCTGTCTCCAGCCCGCAGCACCATGCCAAAGTGGAGCGTAGGGTGGCCCCATACAANCGTGCCATTGAAAATGCCATGAGCTCTGGCACAATAAAGTGCTGGCGCACCATGGAGGTGGTACTGGCTAGTACACTCATCACACAGACACAATTGACTGTGACTTACGGCACGACAGCATTCACCAGGCGTACTGGCGCTGTGCCACGTACCCACCGCGAGCTTTTCTCTTCGCCATACCAGCCAAATTTCGAGCTGACAGCCACCAATGAGGCTGATACCGCAGTGCTTCATGCACTCCAGTTCCACGTCAAGGAGCTAAGTGACTGGCACCAGGAAATGCGTGANTGGGCCCACCGCAAAGCATTGTACCCTAAGCTGGTGGACGCTGCGAAGAAAATGCGCACCGATTTTTTCTTGATCCCTGGCGATATGGTGTCATACTGCGCCGAGCGCTACCTTCTTCTGGAGGTTACAGGCGCCCCCAACCAGCCTATGACCGCCGTGATACAGCGTGCCACGCATGCTGATGCTGTGATTGAAAAGACGGTACGGTACGATACCCTTACCCCTCTGGCTGCCATGCGCGAGAAGCTGCTCTACGACCTGGAGCTGAACGTGCAGGTCGGAGACTTCATATTCTTCCTGACGCCGATGCCTGACCACAATGGGCCAAGCGCACGCATGGTGATCTGTGGCAAGGTACTCGCCTCCGAGGATGACAAGTACAGCGTGCATATCCACGATCCGAGCCCACAGCACAAGTGCTACATGCCAAGCTGGCAGCGCACAGGCAACAAGGATAAATCCCAAAAGGCCAAGCCGAAAGGGTTCCAGCCCGAGGTCACTGTGGTGCCTCTCGCTGATGTGGAGTACGCAACGCAGCTCACTGCACAGTACACCATACCAATGCAGGCCTGGAAAGCGATGCAGGCCCGAGGCGTAGTACTACCTTTCGAGTACACGGCCCCTGACACACCGAAAAGGAGTGTCACATTTGCTCATACGAGCGCTGTTACGACACACCCCAGACGAGCGCCCCGCCGCTCACGCTTGCGCTTGGCACACGATGGACCTGATCACAGATGGGTGAAAGCAACGCTGCTGCACCTTGGTCTGAAGGTCTGTAACGATGTACTGTTTGACCACGGGCGTCTGTTGCACTACGTCGTCAGGGGTAGCACGAGTATGCCATCAGGTGCCATGATGGATGAAGATTATCTGAAAATCATGCATGACATGGGTGCTGATGATACTGGTAACGCTGTGCCACAGCTACGCATGCGTATGATGGGCATGCCTGAACGCGACACCCTGCACCACGCTGACCATATGCTAACGCCTGATAACGCTCCGGAACCAACGGCACCGATCTGGGACTGCACCGAGCCCATCTCCGACGTTACCGCTCACAGCGCCAACACTGACTGGGCCATCGCACCGATGTTCCAGCCCACAGCGCCGGAATGGTACCACCAATGGGACTCTCCAATGCCAATACAGTGTCCCACCACTGACAGTTACACCCGTAGCAGACTCACCATTTTGCTTGCCAGCATAGGTATGTTGACTCTGATTGTGTGCACGCTGCTACTGTGTGCAGCCACGTGGATGGCTGTTCAAGGGTACGCTATAACCGGTCTATGGTTGACCATCACGCCTACTTATGATAACGGTCCCGATGGCCAACAGGGATACCAACGTCTGCAGTAGCCAACCGAGAACCGAAAACTTCTCTCAAACCAGGGGGCTGTTACCTACTCACCTCATTGCTCCACCTCAACGCCGCTCCGCCCGCCGCCGCCCGCCGCATCACCGCGCCAGGCATCCGCCGCCCCACCGCGCCACGCAGTCGCCGCTCCAAAGCCGCAACACCGCAGGCGCACAGTGGTACAAGCAAGAGCTGAAGCAAAGAGCCGATGTAGCATTTAGTTAGTCACTACCTAAACTGAGTAGGATTCTATTATTAGTTTGGTAGGATTAGTTATATACTCGGTCGTCACCAACGAACCACGGAGCGATCACGCCATCGCGCAACTATAGTTCTTAAGGTGAGCCGCCATGAGAAACACTTGACACGACTGTAACCTGCTTTCTATTAGGATAACACCCACTTGGATTCATTAAAGAATCACCGTAACAAAAACGATGAATACCAATCTCCTATCGCCGGACGCCACGCACGCGCCTCGCGATGCGGCGCCTGCGCCGACAGAACAATCCAATAGCATTCAAGCGAATACTTCCCCGAGCAGATATCTTGACGATGGAGACGATGGAAACGACTCCCTCCCAAATCAGCCGGTCAGTCTTTGCGACGATGAGCGAACTTCGCCCCCGTCGGTCAAGAAAGAAAGTTTCAATGGTCAAGGACCCGTCCACGACGACGATGGACGACCTGAACGCAGGATATCATCCGGTGATGATGTCAGAACCAGGAGCGGCGCCGGAACCGCCCCTGAAAACGACTGCGACGAAAACCCCGGAGCCCAAGAGGCACCGGCGCAACATGGAACACACGACATACGAGGTGAACACCCTAATGTCACCGTGCGTTCCGTTGCGAAACGACCACGACCAACCCCGCGACAGCTTCTAAAAGCAGTCGCTGCAGAGCAACCTCTGCAACACAGAGATAGCATTCACAAACTGAATGCTACAGGCGACAATGGGATCGACGCGCCAAGCGACGATATCAGAGCACACTACGACCACACAGGTCAGTGCCCTCGACTTTCACCCTACATGGAGCCTGCCTTTTACGAAGACCTCTGTCCTGCAGCCGAAGCCGCCGCCAATGCGGCGACATCTCGGCTACTTCAATGGCAAGACGGCCTGTTCAAGAACATCATGCGTCCCCTACACGATCCTAACGATCCAAGGGACGACTACTTCTACAACACGACCAATCTTGACCAAGATTTTGGCAAGCTCGACCAGCTTGACCAACAGCTTGACCAGCCCCAGCCCCCACGAGGCCAAAATTTTGGCCCATGGGGGCCGCTATCGAGCAAAGATGCAGGCACAGGATGGGGGCCGCATGGGCGCCACATCAGCTTGCTCGACGTCGATGGCAAGGGCACACAGGGCCTGGCAACATCCCAGGCCCAGCGAGGCCTGTACGCAGCAGACCCGCTGACAGGCAGGGACTACTTTGGGTCTCCGACGCAGGACAGGCGCAGATTTGCTTCCGTGGAGCAGAGCCAGCACCGACGGCAGAGCGACATTCATCAGGTGGCCACAGGCCACCCTGACCCGAGCAGGCTCAGCGACGCAGGACACGACCGCACTGGTGTGGGTCTCAGCGCAGATCCCCCCCCATCGGGGGGGCCAGCACACGCAAGGTATGATCCAGCGAATGCCAGCGAGAGGTCCCCTCTGCCAGGTCGACACACAGGCGCGACCCAGCAAGCTGCTACAGCTGCAGGGGGCCTCCAGGGAGACCAGGGGGCCCACGGCGACGACCCAGGTGATAGCGACTCCTCCACCTCTTCGAGCTCCGACGACTCCACTGGGTCTGCGGACAAGCGCAAGAAGAGCTCCACCAAAAAGAGCTCCAAGAAGAAGCGGGCCAAGCTGGCCATGGCAAAGCGCATCAGGGACCATCTCGAGCGCCAGACCCTGCTGCAGGGGGGGCAAGAGCACGAGACCATGCGGAAGAACCCGATGGACATGGCCACAGCCATGTTCAACCTCTCCCTGCAGTTCGACAAGTCTGCAGTGGCCTACGCCAAACGGGAGAAAGTCACCTCCCTGAAGGCCTTCAGGACACTCATCATGGACAAAAATTCACAGATGGTGACCACAATGAGGGCCGCGTGCAAGCAGGATGATGCCAGGGTGCTGCGCAGGGCCATCGACGAGTGCATCAGGCAGATGGCCCAGGAGTATTTCGAGTTCCCACTCGAAATCTCTGTCATCACTGCCCTCTACTTCCTCACAGACACCAACATCGTGGAGTTTCAGGGGAAGCGACGCACAATGCAGCTGCTGATCAGGGAAGCCCTAGCTGCACCTGAGGGGCAGCTGGACCACGTCTACCAGCAGGCACGAGCTGACGGACGCCCTCCGCGAGGGCACCAAACTGCCATGGTGGAGGCTCACTCCAACCTGTGGCTGTGCCATGGGGTCCAACATTTTGGGCCTCTGGCCCAGGACCTCCAGCATCACTGGCTTCAACTGAAGGACGCAGTGGTCGACGCGATCTGCAGGCAGCAGGTCCCCGTTTTCACCTATGAGAAGGCGCGAGCTGACTTCATGGAGGGGCCCTGGCGCCAGCAGTCAAAGCAGCTGGTGTCGGAATTCGAGACCGAATTCCTTGCCCGCCTCACCGAGCTGTCGCAGGCAGTCGAACGTGATGGCCTCACCAAAGCTGAGGTGTTCCCACCTATCCGCGACACGCACCTGCGTTTTATTGGGCAGATCAAGAGCAGCATCCGCGAGGAGGCCCATGCTCTGCTCACGAGCAGGCAGGCTAATGGGCTGGTGGGGGCCGACCTGGCATATGCACAGGGACACTTTGAGAAGCTGGAGTACGAGCACCTGCTCAAGCTCTTCCTGGAGGTGGAGGCCATCACTCTCCAGCGCGAGGCTGTAAAGGCACGCAACGTGGGCACTGCGCCAGCACCAGGCACCTCCAAGGTGCCCGAGGGCCAGCGTGGACACCGCGACAGGAATGCCGACCAGGGTGGGCGCCCTGCCAAAGATCGAAACTCCTGGCAGCGCAGCGCAGCGCAGCGAGAGGTGCACAGCAACGCCACGGTTACCAGCACAGGAGAAGTGGCCGAGCTCCAGAGCACTCTGGGCACCTATGTGAACAGCACAGGTGACTATGTGCTCCACAAGGGAGTCTGGGCATCACCATGCACTCCCAGCGCGAGGGGTGTATGCAGCAGGTGCAGCAAGGATCACTTCATCGATGTGCCCTGCGGTGGGGGCAGCCCCAACGTGGTTATGCCTATGGAAAAGAGGCATTCGAAGTGCACCAGGCCCATGGCACGCGACATGGATGCAGGGCAGTACAAGCGTCTTACCCACCGGTTCCAAGGTGGCACTGAGGGCTATCCGAAAGCCTCCTCGAAAGAGGGTGACAAGCGCTCAGCTGTGAGGGCAGCAGCAGTGGTGGCGGCAGCAGCAGTCACGACCCCTTCCGGAAAGAAGAAAACCAAACAGGGGGGCACAGCAGCGAAGCGAAAAACTGCTCAGAGTGCAGCAGCAGCAGCAAAGGCGGCAGCGAAGGCAGCGGCAGCAGCAGCGGATGCTCAGGATGCATCTGACACTGATGGGTCAGAGCGTGGCGATGATGATGATGACGACCAAGATGGAGAGCTTGCGCTCACCACCGCCACCAGGGTCACCACCAATGCCACAGGTGCCCTCGGGCACACTCATCTGGCTTCCAGGCAACGCAGGCTTGGGAGGCGATCCACTCTCTCCCCGGCAGCCACCTCAGCGGTCATCAGTGTTACGACAGACCCCAGTACCCTCACCCTAGGCCATGGCACAGCACCATTGCAGTCAGGTGTAGTACAGCAGGAGGCAGGTCAGGCCGAGCTAACCAGTGTAGCATACGGTAGCATAGAGCAGTGCGATAGGGCATTGTTGCCACCACAGTCAGGCATAGCACTGTCAGGCCCACGGCATACTCCACAGCATACTGCGCGCCTAATTACCACCGCTCGAGATCTCATAAGGGATCGATCCGGAGGTAGTCCTGTGGCTCAGGATCACGCCCCTTCAGTGGGCGATGGTCACACACCACAGGACACAGATTTAGGAGTTTCCCCACTACGGTGTCCCGAAAAAGGAAACTCTAGCCCTCGTGGCGCCCTAACCCACTCGGCACACAACGCCATGCACACACCTGCACTAGGCTGCCCTATGGGCAGTATCACTGGGGGCAGTGACACACAGCCATGGCAACGCTCGCCCAACATTGGGCTCACCGGATACGATGTCTATCCTACCATTCCAACAGATGGCGAGTCAGTTACATCCTTTACGCGAGCCTTTCTGGTCCCAGGGGGATCATTGGCCGCCACCCCCTACCAACTGCAAGGGGTGGCACTGGATGGACCTGATGAGGTTGACGCTCGCGAGAGCCCTCCTCAGCCGCAGTACTCAGTCAGTACGGACTGCCCAATGGGCAGTATCACTGGGGACAGTAGCACCAAGACTCACAATCTCATGGGGGCTGCTCCAGCATCTGCAGAGGCTCAGCCTGCACTAGTCGTGCATGCAGGCCCATCCCACGCCGCGACTCACGGCATTCTGTGGGACAGTTCCAGCTCAGCTAGTGAGTTTGAGGCTTTCCTGAGCACATTTGAATCCAGCTCTGACAGGCAAGCATGGCTGCGACGCCACGTTGTGGCCCCGAGAGGTGGCCCAGTGACTCCCACGTATAGCTACGGATCTGCTTTCAGTGCCGACATGCTTGACCAAGCAGGCGCTATGCTCGACAGCATGATCGACACTGGTCGTGTCACGGTGCTCCCGGATGCGGGCTGTGAGGCCACCTTCGTGTTGACGGGGACAGTGCAGGTTTGCAAACTGGCCACTTTCGTGCAGCACAGGCATATGCCACATCTTGAGGATGTGCCACCATTGGTCGATGCCTACGACGCCAGCGGTCGGGCAGCATCGTGCATCAACGGATTCATCCGAGGCCACACGGCACGCCTCAGCGTTGAGTGGAAGCTCGTGNAGCATCAATGGCTGGAGCAGGCTGCGAAACGCACGCTNGCTGCTGTCCTGACATCCATCAGGGAACGGGCCATGGTCCGGTGCATGCGCAACAGGGAGGTGGAGCAGCAAGCAAGGCGAGCTGTGCGACAGTACGATTCTATGCTTAAGGATCAACGTACAGCAACCAGGGCAGCTGCTCCCCAATGGGTNGACACAGCCAAGAGGTGGCCAGGNGGGCCGCCAACAATGGTGCAGGTGCGCACTCCTCAGTGCGCGCGGTGGGTGGAAGCTCGTCCCACACCAACAGTGGGCACAAAGCGCAGCCACCAAGATGTCGTGCACGAGCTCAGTCTGGCGAGTGCTCGTACATACTGGGCGCAGCGCACAGCCGCGACCACCATTCAGGCGACCATCAGGATGAACAGGGTGAGGCACCCGCCACGGGTCATGAAGCTGTCTCGNAAGGTAGCAAATGCGTGGNGCACCGATGGGGGCCGCCGAGTGCTGCAGGGGCAGCTGGCATACTTGGCAGATGATCCAGCACAGGCCACGCAGCACTCCGCTGACACTGCTATGCGAGCAGCAGTTGGCATGCGCTGCGCATCGATCCGGATGCAGCGGCCTGGCACAGCAAGCACACCAGCACCACTACTGTCACGAGCACAGGGTGGGGTCGGCACTCTTGCTGACCTGATACAGGCTAGACAGACCAGGTTGTACGTGGCAGCATCACGGATCCAAGGGCACGTAAGGGGACATGCTTCCCGCAATGCTCACAAGGCGCGAGTGCTCTATGCAGCACGGTCAACACTGCGTTGTTTCCACCTGCGGCAACAGGGGGGCACAACAGCACGCGCACAGTGCAGCCCACTGATCATGCAATGGTGCATCAATGCTAACCCTGTGGTGGTTGCCTCAATACAACCACTGCTCAGGCTATGCACTGACATCAGGGGCCCAAACTCGCGTGTTCTATCTCAACGCATGGAGGCAGTACAGCAAGAGGCTGCCAGCCGCCTAGCTCAGGCAGAAGCACAGCAGCAGCAGGTGCAGCAGTGCATGGCCACGCTCGGCGACGAGATGCTGGCATTCCGACGCACACTTGCTAAACCCACGGCTTCCCAGCGCATTATACCGACATTGGTGGGCACAGGGGAGCTGCAGGCACAGCACACAGGTGTCAGGGCCATCGGCGATGGGGTTCTAGTGTTTAAGCACAAGGTTGATGAACTAGAGCAACGGTTCACTGCATCTGGGGTGCCAGCCGATCACGAGGATCTGCTGCGCTTCGAGCATCTCACAGACGACGAGTCCTCTGACACGTCTGACGGGTGGATGTACGCGCCACACATGCCTGATGATCTGGCATGGGCCAGCACGATCCGCAATGCCAAGGCACACTGGGATTCCATGCAGCACGCAATGCAGCGCCTGGCACCACCACAGGTAGTGACAGCAGCCGCCACGGCGGCACTGACGGCCACGGCCGCCATCTGGCATTTCAACCCGATGGGCGCAGCTGCAGCGGTTATCTGCAAGTGCGAGGCACGCCTACCACAGGTCTTCGGCAACTCAGTGCTGGGAAAGCTGGGCAAACTGCTCTGCGTACTATACCCGAGTGCTGCGACTGCGATCTGGCACCACGTGAAAGTGCAGCAAGCCGCACAGGCAGGCTCACCGACACATGTGCTCGGCGAGCTGACCATGGCCGATGCTAGCACAGCATGGGGCACACACTATGCGCAGCGCCTGCAGCAGGGGTGTCAGCGTCGCAATAGGCTCATTGGACAAACCATCGATAGCACCACCTCCGAGGTGGCTGAGCTCTTCGCAGAGCTCGACGATGCAGCCCGCTTGGGCGTCTCCGCGACTGCTGACAAGGTAGCCGATGAGGCTGCAGATGTATGGTATGGCGCACACTGCTATGCTGTTGCCTATGCAGAGCAAGTACAGCGAGTGCTCACGAGCTGGGTACACAATATGCAAGCATCCGGAGAGAACACGCACATGTCCAATCAGCTTACTCCACCTACACCTGGCGAGGACGAGGCTCGTGCACAGGCACAACATGCAAAAATGGCAGATGACCCTAAAGTTTCCAAAAATAGAAATCCCGTGTCCGAAAATAGAATTCCTATGGTGGACTTAAGGTCTCCTGGCCCAGGCGCATCTTTTGGTGTAAAAACATTCGGGAAAGCGTCCGAGCATCCCAAATGCGAAGGCAAAACAGTGAGCGGTGCTATAGACTACGAGCTAGTCTACGAAGCAGCAGGGGGTACAAAGAACGCTATCCCAAGCACTGCTGCAGGGCGCCAGCGCTCCATCCGTGAGTGGCTACACACATGCCAGGCGTGTCAGCCTGCCACCCAAACTGGGGCAGCACACGCAGTGGTACAGCGTAAGGTCATACCCCTGCCCAGTCTAGCAGATGCGGTATGGGTTGATGACATACCAACCTGGTCGGATGAGGCATGTGCCACATCGGCTGGAGACAGCGTGGACCATCCCATTCTCATCGGTAGCGACGACGACGATGTGGCTCAGCCACACTGCGACCTGCCTCTCCTGCCAGACGTGGTCATCGATGCACAGCTGCTGCTGCAGCCAATGCGAGACGCTCTGGGACAGACAGGTGATGTTGACTCAGCGGTCAGGGAGGTGGTCTGCCACCAGATCATGGGCATGGCAGAGTCGCTGGACTATGAGACTAGCAGCGATCAGGTCTATGTGCGATTCCCATCCGAATCCACTCGATCATTCGAGGCCAGGGGTGCTGTGATGCTCGGCATGCAAGCAGATTATGCATCGGCACTGCAGGCTCGCATCCAAGGTCCAGCTCAGCACAGGGTGCTGTGGATGCCACACGGTCGGCTCTACGTGAAGGTCCTTGCCTTGCTCCAGCATAGCCTACGGGACATGGCGATGCTGTGGCCTGATCAGCAAGGCGGTGAAAAGGCTTTCATGCACGCCAACTGGGGAAACCTGAAGAAGTGGGCAGCATGGTCAAGATGTGCCACGGCCGACCTACATGAAGCTGACCCAGCGTGCAGCGATGATGAGGTCACCACAGCAACTGTGCCTGACACAGGAGCACCATGCCCATTGTGACCCTGCACACCCAGCCATAACCAAGGGCTGGAGGACGATGACACAGCACCAAGTGCAGTGCCACCACACCGCCAGCCGACGCTGGACCCTAACAATATTCTAAATTTAGAACAGCTGGTGCTCTCAAGCACTAACATCATGAACGACTATGCGCAGCAGCTGTCACGGCTGCAGCAAGACGCACAGCGGCTGTCTCAACGGCAGCACAATGCAGACGAAGCAGCACTGCATACCCACCAGGTAGCCGAACTACATGTGTGGGCAATGCTTCTCAACTGCATGGAACACAATGAGGTGTTCTGTGCGCGAGACGACGACGAAAATAAGTTGGTGATTTTCGTTGACGATGGCAGCGAGGTGACCCTAATACGGCGCGGAGCTGTGCTCAAACACTGGGAGACACACCAAGGCACGAAGATCAACATCCACGGTGTTGGCACGGACAAAAAGGGCACTGGTGCACAGTCCATGGTCTCCATTCCACTCAAACTCAGATGTGCCATGGATACGGTACATATGACAGGGTACATTGTCCCAGACAATGCACTGCCAGACGGTGTGGACGTGCTGGTTGGGAAGCCCATCATCAAAAGCATGGGCATCAAACCTGACAGCCGCAACATGCGCCTGGAGCTCACGGAGGTCCGATCATCGAAGGGTATCCCCACAGTCATCAACACGATGCCACTGGAGAAACAACTCGACATCTTTGACAGTGAGCCCCTACGGATCCTGGACATCTGTGGGGGGGGTTCTTTCAGCTACCAGACACTCACAGACATGGGCTATGACATACAACTGTATGATGCCATCGAAAAAGACCCGATGGCAAGGGGCATAGCACGCTGGCACTCCAAAAACGGAGTCACGCACCTTGCCCCCCACGACCTGATGAAGCTCAGCGCGGTGCTACCTGACACCTACACGGACATCATCGCTACCCCAGAGTGCGCCCCATGGAGCGGCGCCAGTCACGCGCCCAAAGGCTTCAAAGACAAGCGAGCTCGACTCTTCGAGAAGGCAGCGGACATCATACAGGATCAGCGACAGCGAAATCCAGGGCTCAATGTGCTGTTTGAAAACACGCTCATCCACGAGTCACTAGTGGGTGACGCTGAGCAGCAGGAAACACTGGTTGGTGGAAAATTCGAGGCATCCAATGCCTGCGATCTGGGTGGCATGTCAAGCAGGCCACGCAGGATTCACAGCAACATGACCGATGCATCCCATCTGGTCAGCAGGGAGCCCGCTCCAAGCCGCTATGCACTGCAACCAGGTTGGCTGCCAGTCAAACACCCTATGTTCTGCCTGCTGTCCAAGCGCGACACATGGAACCCGCAGGTGTGCATCTCACGAGATGCCATCAAAAAGGTCATTCAGGGCAAGGGTACCATCGCTGAGTTTGAAAGCAATGGTAAACTCCGCGAACTGCATGGCGACGAGCGCGATGCCTACATGGGCCACGTGCCAGGCGTGTCAGCCAGGCATATGGATGAAGATAACGTGCTGACTGCGGTCACCGAGGACTATCGGCGTGAGCTGATGGGCAAGGGCCTCCACGAGGCCCACGTCTGGGCGTATTTTTTTCACAGGAAAAATGTACCTCACACGGTGGCACGCACCATGATGACACTGACCAGCATGGCAACACCTGACCAATTCGAGCTATTCCTGTCTGATTTCGAGTCTAGCTCAGCGCGCCAAGCGTGGTTCAGGGAGCATACCATGGCCAGCTACAAAATGCTTCAGCTCACCCTTGAGATGAACGAAGCCAACGGTCCAGTGCAAGTCACCCACAACTACGGCACTGGCAGCAAGCTGGATGCCTCCATGACCCATGCTCTCGAGCTGCTATGCAAGGATGGGCGCATCGAAGAGGTCATATGGGACAAGGACTACTGGGTGGTCCCATGCTTCCCAAAGGAGAAGGTCGGCAGGACGTTCCCGGACTGCGACCTGGCCCTAGTACGACCACTCTGCGACCTAAGGTCGACAAATGAGCACATAAAGGACACTCACCAGGCGTGGATGGTACACAACCCCACGCGAGAGGGCATTGCCATGCAGATCCCACAGGGCACGAAATGGTTTGGCGAGATTGACCTCCAAGATGCATTCCACTGGGGACAAATGCATCCGGACAGCCAACGTTTCGTGGTAATACACTGGAAGGGGCGCTGGTTCAAATTCATAGGCGTGCCACAGGGGCTGCGTCCTGCATCTAACTACTTCTCCGCAATGGTTGTGCATCTCCTGAACACCGCACTGGGAGGCTCTGGTGCTGGCGCTGCTGCAGGACCAGCAGGGCCGGATGGTGAACTGACCCCTGGCGAGCACGGCGGTGGTGCAGCATGGAATGTAGGAAAATGGTTCCTGGGATGGATCGATGACTACATGCCCATTGGACCCACCTACCAGCGCTGCCTCAACAGGCAACTCATTCTCCTGGACGTGTTTGCTGTGGCCAACCTACCCATCTCACCTAAATGCAAGGGCACGGTGTCAGAAAAGGGCAAGCTCATCGGCATGTACTGGACTGAGGTAGGCCACTGCCTTGACGATGCAGCGGTGGACTCACTATCCAACACCCTGCTCCTGCGTCCAAAAACAAAAAGTGAAGGAAAGCAGATCATTGGGGTGATCAACTACAGTGACACTGCCTTCCAATACTCCCCGACTGAGCTATCAATCCATGCCCAACACATGGCCACACTGAACGCTGCTATCTCTGGCGACAAGCTGCAGTGGACCGCTGAGTGTGATGAGGCCATGGAGCAGCTCCGGATTCGCATGAAAGTGCAGACCCGCAAAATGTATGATCCAGTGGATCTGCTTGATGACGACCACTGCCTCGTCATCATGGGTGATGCAGCTGAGACAGGCGTGGGCGCAGGCCTATTCCTTGTGAAGCGCGGTAGCGCTGACGACGTTGTGGTCAGCGACATCACTGCCGATGGCACATTTTGGTCGATGCTTTCCACAAGGTTCTCAACACGGGCCAGAAAAAGTGGCAAGTATTCGAGCTCGAAGCCTACGTGATGTTCCTTGCTGTACAAAAGTGGAGTAAGTACATATCACGTGCCCTCTACAAGCGTGCGACATGGACAGGCAATAAAATTGCTCTGTTGACCGACTCTACGACTGCATGCGCAAAGTGGTACAGCCTGCACATTCCAGAATATGAGATCAAGCACCTCTGTGCAAAGGGCCGCAGGTTCCTCGGCTGGGCGGATAAGATAGCATACTCTGCCAACTGGCCAATGACTACTGCACATGTAGAAGGCGAGCTCAACTCTCTGGCACACATGCTATCGCATGTGGGCGATATCCTATCGATGATGGGAAAGCATACTGCCATCAGTATGACTGCGCAGCAAGCAGCTGACACCATTGGTGCCCACCTGTGTGGGCAGGGTACTCAGGACTGTAGCGTGTCTACCAATGTACCTACTGTACCTACCGATGTTGCGGCCATGACCATCACGCTGCACACCTGCCATGGACCGCCACCATCAGCGGGTATAAAAACCTTCTGCTGCCTGGCCACGTGCATGGTAACGCCAGAAACCACGTGCATGGCAACGCTGCACTCCTACCATGGGCCACGGCCAACGGTATGTGACGAGAATTTCTCGGACCCTCCAAACTTCACTGTCCGGCACCTGCATCTTGATGCTGCCGGTACGGAGGCACTGGCAGATGCCTACAGTGCTGACGGGCAAAAGTTCCATAAGCTGCAGATGCGCACAGTATACGCTGTGGCCACCGGAAACACTGATGGCCTAGAGCCACTGGTAAAGGACCAGGTCAATGCATGGATGGGAAAGCAAATTTTCGCCATTATGCCACCCAAGGGTGACCGCCCTCTCCTTTACACACCAGCCTCCACGTCCATGGTGCGCTGGGGTGACCCCGCNGTCTTGGATAAGGATGAACAGCTCCACANGGTTCTGGTGCCNATGATTCCGATGGATGTGCAGGCCAAACTCACATCCCTCGAGCCCATCGTGGAAGGTGGCACCACCAAATACGATGAAATGCACAGGGACCTGCGACATGACATCATGGTGATGGCGCATGCATTCCAGCAACCGCATGCAGGGCGTGCTGCCACGATGCACGCAGTACGCCAGATGGCATACTGGCCATCAGCCGAAGAGGATGTGAAGCGTTTCTGCGACAGCTGTGCAGAGTGCCTATCGCACCGGAAACCAGCGATACGAGCAGGGTCTACAATGACTTCTACCCGACGATTTGGGGTCATTGTCATTGATAAAATAATTTTTGACGATGATGTGGCTGCACTGGTAGGCATGCCAGGTGCCCTCCTCATGACATGCGTGGTAGTGGCCGACTCACAGTACGCCATGTGTTACTCCATGACAGCAGTTGAGGCCGCGAGGCTCATATATGTGCACGCCATCCCACAGTACTCCATCCCAATGGCCATTGTGTCGGACTCCG
>JGI24539J26755_10000841_pt1 | contig 14471 bp, 18 predicted proteins | sample NorSeaMetagenome_2_FD_26755 | JGI IMG/M metagenome (IMG submission 26755) | reverse complement strand
CTCGCTCAATGTTGGAGGGTGGGCGGTTTGAACAAAATAGTAATATTTTGTCTAGATAAATGATAAGACAAGACAGAATCCGGCTTATGGCCTGCTTTTTTTATTTTAGATAACTTAAACTATTAGGTCCCTCATTAAATATCAAATCGATTATACTTAAATCATTTAAAAAACCATTTTTCTCGGAAAAAACCTGTTTGTATTTTTTATTTTTTGAATTAGATTTTTGTTTACTATCAATTTTTTTTCTTAAATCTAAGCTGTTTTCATAATCCATTTTATACTCTTTTGATAATTTTGATTTAAGTTCAATATCTAACCAATCAAGAGCTAACTTGATAATATCAAAATTGAATTTCATCAGATTAGTGTATTTCTGATTATAAACTTGTTCTAAAGAATCTTTGTAGAATTCAAAAAAAGGAGAGGAACTGTATGCGGTTTTTATTGATCTCCAGTGATTTTTTTGCCAAGCTATTTTATTATCAATTTCAGCATTAAGCATGGAAAATTTAATTTTAGAATGCTTTACAGGAATTGTTAGTTTGTGAAGACCATTAGCAGAATGAATAAATGTTCTATTTCTATAAGATTGTTTGACGTAGTTTTGATGAACATCCCATAAAATATTAGAATCAATTATTTGTTTCCAATATGAAATTGGGCCAAAATATGCTGGAATCATTATTTTTTGATCCATTAAAACAGTTATTTTCTTCTCTTTTTTATTTCAGAATAAATTAAAACTCCAAGAACACCAATTAAAAAATACCATCTATATGATTTTGGTTCTCCATCTAGATTTATTGTAGTAAAAACTCTGTCCCAACGAATTTTCCAATTTTTAAATCCATCATTTATTCCGTCAATACTAAACCAAATAAACACAGGTTTTCCTACTATGTGATCTTCAGGAACAAACCCCCAGCTTCTACTATCTTCAGACCTATATCGATTATCGCCCATCATCCAATAATAATCTTGTTTAAAAGTATAACTGTTTGTTTCTATATTGTTAATTCGAATTGTTCCGTTTAAGTCAAGTGTTAATTCGTTTTTCTCATATTCTCTGATTATTTTCTTATAAATAGGTAAATTGTTTTTACTTAACTCTACAGTACTATTTCTTTTTGGGATTATAATTGGCCCAAAATTATCTTCATTCCAATTAAATCTTATATCATTTGGAAAATAAGAAGTGTTATAAGATTTTATTTCGTTAAATGTTCTTTTTAGGCTATCTAAAATATTAGATTTTGAAATTAAATTTGCTTCTTTATTCGTTAGAAAAAGATCAGTTTTTGTATCCTTAATTTCTGTCATGGAAATCCTTGAATTAAGTCTTATATCGTATGGTATACCTTTTGACTTAGTAATTACTATAAAATTCTCAGGACTATTATCAATTACGTTTAATAAATATGGTCTTATTTGTTCAAATTTATATTGGTTTATTTCTTGAATTTTAAATTTTCTTTGAATATCAGAAACACCTAATTTAATCAAGCTTGAAGCAGATACGCCTTTGGAATTGTACGCACTATATGTGTAAATAGGTTTAGCTCTATAGGGCATAATACTTTTTTTGCCATTTATATGAATTAAACCATTTATGATTTCAAGTGTATCAGAGGGTAGAGCCACACATCTTTTTACATAATTTGATTTTTTATCTATTGGTTTTTTAACACCTTTTTCACGAACAAAAAACTTTCTTACAGTATCTGCAGGCCAACTAAATGTTACAATTTCATTTCTTTTAATATTTTGAAATCCAGGTAATCTAAAGTATGGTATTTGAGGTTTGTTTAAATAAGATCTAATTCCAGTACCAACTATCGTGTCGTGAACCATTGGAAACGAAACTGCTGTCTGTGGTGCTCTAGCTCCGTAATGAAACTTACTAACAAAGAGAAAATCACCAATTAAAATGGATTTTTCTAAAGATCCAGTTGGTACAATGTATGGTTGTATTAAATAAGTGTGAACGAAAGTTGCTAAAATTACTGCAAAAATAATTGAACCTAGCCACTCTCCAAATGCAGTTTTTGGATTTATATTTCTTTCGCTTATGTATTCAGATTTAGATGAATAATTAATTAGGTATATAAAAAACCCAAGAGAAGCTACTGCAGCAATAGTATCTANTGTTGTGTTTTTTCCAAAGCTTCTTGCTGTTTCAACCCATATTACTGGAAAAATTAATAAGTTAATTATTGGTAAGAATAATAAAATAACCCACCATGTTGGTCTATTTATTATTTTCATTAAAATTACCGCATTATAAACTGGAATAAACGCATTAATACTATTATAACCGGATTTAACATACAGTTTCCAAGTACCTAATCCATGGATTACTTGAACAACTAAGAAAAAAANTAACCACTCAAAAATCGTCATATTTAAAATTTAAAGTTTGAATCTTTTATAACATCACTCATGTTAAAAACACCTTTTTTATTTAAGATCCATTCTGCTGCTATTACAGCACCTAAAGCAAACCCTTTTCTGTTGTGAGCAGTATGCTTAATTTCTAAAGAATCTATTTCAGAATTATATTGTACTGTATGAGTTCCAGGAATATTATCTTCTCTTTTTGATATCATGTGTATCGAATGATTATTTTTATCAAATGACCATTCTGAATATTTTGATTTCTTTATAATTTCATCAGCTAATGTAATTGCTGTTCCACTTGGTTTGTCAAGTTTTNGCTTATGATGAATTTCTTCGATATTTGTATTGTAATCCTTATAATTACCTAAAAGAGATGAAAGTTTTTTATTGAGTTCAAAAAATAAATTTACNCCAAGACTGTAGTTTGAAGAATACATGAAACTGGTATTAGTTTTTTTAGAATATTCTACAATATTATCATAGTTTTCTAACCATCCTGTGGTCCCACTTACAATTGGAACAAAACTGTCAAGTGATAATTTAATATTGGTAACTGCTGAATCAGGTGTGCTGAAATTAATTGCAACATCACTATCTTCTAGTTTATCAGTTGAGTCGTTTTTATCAATTATTGTTGAAATGGAATGACCTCTTTCTAAAGAAATTTTTTCAATTTCTTTACCCATTTTTCCATATCCAAGTAATGCTATTTTCATTTTAAAAATTCAAATTTAGTGATAATCCAATTGATTTATAACTTAACTCATTACCATGATTTAAATAAGGTTTTAAAGTCAAAGATTCGTTAACATTATATTGTTTTAAGTGAGAGTCAATATTTGCATCTAAAATATTTAAAATGTAAAAACCAACTATAAACACCATTGAAAGGTCTCTGTTTTTTTTATGGAAATCAGCCCCGTCTAATAGTCTATCATCATCAATTATTAAATTTTGATAGGGATCATTATTATATCCAGCTTTCCTACTTTTATAAGCATTTCTATAATCCCAGTATTTTTTTTGATTAAAATCGTATGAGAATATTGAGGTGCCTATAGCAGCATAAACAATTGGAATTTTCCAATATTTTTTATTAAATCCTTGACCCAAACCTGGAAGAACAGCAGAATAAAATGCTGCTTTTGATGGAGCAGACGGATCTAACTCATCAAAATCTATTTCCTTTTCTTGAGAAATACCTGAAATTGAGATTAGAATAATTAAAGATGATATTAATAATCTATTTATCACTTGAAAGCTTCTTAATTATTTTTTTATACTCTTCAATGTTATTAAAAGAAATTAAAACCGAACCTTTGTTTTTTGTTTTTAACGATACTTTAACCCCAACTTTTAATTTTTTTGTTAATCTTTCTATATCATTTTTGTAAAAATCTATACTAAAAATCTTTTTTATTTCTTTTTTCAAGTTACCATTACCAGAAATTAATTTTTCTGTTTGTCTAACAGAAAGAGAATCTGATAAAATCTTTTTATAATATTTTAATTGATTCTCCTTAGCTTCAACAGAAACTAGTGCTCTTCCATGGCCCATAGAAATAAAACCATCTCTTATTCCAGTTTGAATTATCGGATCCAGTTTCAAAAGTCTTAAATAATTTGATATTGTAGATCTTTTTTTACCAACTCTAATACTCATCTCATCTTGAGTTAACATTATTTCATCAATGAGTCTTTGGTAGCATAAAGCAATTTCTATAGGGTCTAGATTTTCTCTTTGTATGTTTTCTACAAGTGCCATTTCTAAGGACTGTTGATCATTGGCAATCCTAATGTATGCTGGTATAGATTTNATTTTTAAAAATGAAACAGCCCTAAACCTTCTTTCTCCTGAAATAATTTGAAACGATTTGAATCCTGTTTTTCTAACAGTTATGGGTTGTATTATTCCTAATTGTTCAATAGAACTAGCTAATTGAGATATTTTATCATTTTCAAAATTTGTTCTTGGTTGAAAAGGATTTGTTTTGATTTGATCAATTGGTATTTCAATAACATTACCAATTAATTTATCTGCATTTGAATCTTGAGCTGAATTAATATCATTATCTTGATTTTCTAATAATGCTGAAAGTCCTCTACCAAGTGATTGTTTTTTATATGCTTTAGCCATTTGTGTTATTATTAATTAATTCATGTGCGAGCTTTATATAGTTTTTCGCTCCCTTACTGGTTGAATCATAATCTATTATGTTTTTTCCATGACTTGGAGCTTCTCCAAGCTTTACATTTCTTTGAATTATAGTTTTGAAAACCATATTATGAAAGTGTTTTCTTACTTCATCAACAACTTGATTTGAAAGTCTTAATCTGGAATCATACATTGTTAAAAGAAGACCTTCAATATTTAAGTTTGGATTATGAATTTTTTGAATACTTTTTATAGTATTTAATAGTTTACCTAATCCCTCTAATGCGAAATACTCGCACTGAATAGGAATTATTACCGAGTTTGATGCTGTTAATGCATTTAAAGTTATTAAACCCAGAGAAGGAGCACAATCTATAATTATATAATCATAATTGTCTTTAATACTATCCAATGCTTTTTTTAACATAAATTCTCTGTCTGGATGATTAACTAGTTCAAGTTCAATAGCAACCAAATCAATAGTTGAGGGTATTATGTCTAAATTAGGAGTATTAGATTTTATTATTATGTTTTCGACTTTTTCTGTGTGTTCTAGTAATTGATAAGAGGAGTGTTTTATTTTTTTTAAATCAATTCCAATTCCTGATGTTGCATTAGCTTGAGGATCTAGATCTATCAATAGAACTTTCTGTTCTAAAATCCCTAAACATGCCGACAAATTTAAAGCTGTAGTTGTTTTACCAACTCCACCTTTTTGATTGGAAACCGAAATAATTTTACCCACAATAAATATTTAATCTTAAAAATACAATTTTTTGAAATTGAAATATAGGAGTAACAGGGGTTTTTGTTAACTAGTTTTCAATACTGTCTTTAAACTCAATTATAAAGATTTCTTCATCCTTTTGTTTCATAAAAATTTTTCTCTTGCAAAAGCTTCGTAATTATCAAGGTCTTTTAAATCGTTTATCAATTTCTGGTCATTTGCAATTTCTTTTTTTAATTGTTCTTTTTTAACAATTAATTCATCAATTTCTGAATTAAGAGTGTTGTGGAATAGATAGGAATTGGTATCTATAAATAACATCCAAATAATAAAAAACAAGCTGACAACTATATAAAAATTTGTAAAAATTTTAAAATATTGATTTGATTTTAATTTGCTTATAAAAGCCCTAAATGAATTCATCTATTAAATTTACTATATAATTAATTGTTTTCTTATCACTATTAATTGTCACGTTTGCATTTTTTCTCGAGGGATAAATAAATTTCTGATACATAGGTTCACACATCTGCTTAAATCTATTTATAACCTCACTTTCTGTTCTTCCTCTTTCTTTGATATCTCGTTTTATTCTTCTGTTTAATCTTACATTAGATTCTAAATCTAAAAATAATCCAAAATCAATTAAACTTATTAATTTTGAATTACAAAAAATATGAAGTCCCTCAAGAATTATTACTTTTCCGGGTTTTAAAGTCTTATTTTTTTTTAATCTCTTGTGTGTTTTGTAAGAATAAATAGGTTCTTTTATACTCTTATTTTTTATCAAACTATTTAAATCATTAATTAACAAATCAAAGTCTATGGAATCTGGATGATCAAAGTTGATTTGAGATCTTTCTCTAAAACTTAGATTAGAATGATCTTTGTAATAAGAATCAGTATTGATCTTATTAACTCCTAATCCTTTGTAATGCTCTTTTAAGTTTTCGGAAATTGTTGATTTTCCGGAGCATGTTCCGCCACATATTCCAATTATAAAAACCTTATTGTCTTTAAACACCATCAACTTCGTTTTCAGTAACTAGTTTTTCTGTTTTATTTCCCCAACTGTTTAATATATAATTCATTACATCAGCAATCTCTTGATTGTCTAATCCCGTTTTCTCCATGTTTAGGTTGTAGTTTACACCATTTACAACGATTGGTCCGGAGAGTCCATATTTGATAGCTTTTATTGATTCTATACGTTTATTTAATAAATAGTCTGCGTTAGCAAGAGGAGGGTAGGCACCTTCAACTCCTTTGCCATTAGACATATGGCATCTTACACAAAAATCTTCATACAATTCTTTGCCAATCGGATGATTATTAAGTTCAGATATTTTTAATTTTTTTTTTTTTGAGGGTATGATTTTATAAACTCCTTTGTTTTCTATTGAAACATAAATATACCCATCAGGTCCTTGCTTTACATCTCTTGGTCTTCCTAAATCTTCAGCTATTTTTGATCTTGAAATTACCTTATTATTTTTTATTCCTAATCTTTCAATGTATTTAAATACTAACGCTCCTGCTAATAGACTTCCTTTCCAATTTGGATATATTTCACTGGAAATATATTCAAATGAACTAGGTGCTATTGAAGGTAACCAATAGTATAGAGGTTGTTCCATATCCGGAAGACTTTTGTCTTTAGTTATAGTTGTACCACTATAGTTTATTCCATAAGTTATTTTTGGCCATCCATAGTTTTTTCCTTTTTTTATTATGTTTATTTCATCCCCTCCTCTTGGTCCATGTTCGTTCGTCCAAATTTCTCCAGTCTCAGGATGTTTAAACATGCCTTGGGGATTTCTATGTCCATATGAGTAAATAGCTCTTTTAGCGTTTGGAGAATTATAAAATGGGTTGTCTTTTGGAATTGTTCCATCATCGTTGATTCTATAAATTTTTCCACCGTCTATGGTTATATCCTGAGGATTAACATTTCGATTCCCTCTGTCCCCTATAGAGAAGTATAGAAAATTATTATTATCAAATTCTAATCTACTACCAAAATGTTGTCCTTTTTTTGTGTTGGGTGATCCTTTATATAATACTTCTAAATCTATCAATGAATTATTAATTAATTTTGCTCTAGCGATAGTCGTATTTCCTCCTTTACCCACTACATCCTCGGAAGCATATGAAAAATAGAGAAATTTATTTTGTTTAAAGTTTGGGTGAATAGCGATGTCTAAAAGTCCTCCTTGTCCTCTAAAATATATTTCAGGAAGTCCATTTATTTCTGTTTTTATTCCATTTTTGTAATGAAAAAGAGATCCAGATTTTACAGATGCAAGAATAGAGTTGTCGTCAAAGAATTCAATCCCCCAAATTATGTTTTCATTTTCAAAAACCAATTCCATTTCATAATTAACTTCATCAGTTAATATTGTGTTTTCGTTTTCTTTATCCAGTGGTTTTAAATCCTGCGCACATGAATAGTTAAGTATAAAGATTGCTAATAGGATACTGATTGAGAATTTATTTTTCATATTTAATTTAATTTAATTAATTGCCTCCACTTTCAGCTAATATTTGAAGTAAATCTAAAAATAAATTAATAATATCTAAATATAAATTTACTGCGATTTTTATAGCAGTTGACCAGGATTCATCTCCGGCGTTCATTTGTTTTTCTAGCATGTCAAAATCGTATAATAAATAACCTGTAAAAATAAGAACACCAAAATAGGCCCTTAAAAGCGAATATTTTTTAGATTTAAAAATAAATATGTTTAAAACTCCCATTACTATAAGAACTATCAATGCAATAAATAAAAATCCACCAAGAATACTAAAATCAAATGATGAAGTAAATACTATTGATGCGGTTGCAAGTACAGCAATTGTAGTACCCAGCATTGCTTGAAAAACTACATTTTGCCATTCTTGATGATAATTGTCCTTTTTAAAACTGTTTGATGATATTATTTTATCAATTATTAATTTATATTTTTCAGAATCTATGTCAAATAACTCAGTTGGATTAGATTTTTCATAGAACATTGTCTTTTTTTCATCTTCTTGACCCCAAAATTTCTCAGAAAAAGTTTTTTTATCAGTAACAATGGTTTTGCTTAATAAACCAAACTGTTTTTTATATTTTCTCATCTTAAAATTTTCCCCTAAAGCTGATACTGTAGGTCCAATACTCCAACCAATAAATCCTGAAAATATTGCAACTAGAATTAGATTTAATGGGTATACGTTATCATAATACATTATTGCAAATAAGAATATAAAAGTACCTGCAATATTAATTATAGCTTCAGAAGTTGTCTCGTAAGCTTTATTAATTCTGGCAAAAAAAGTAGTTATTATTAACATAACCCCCACAATTAAAAAAGTTTTAGCAAATAGAATNTCGAACATAATTTGATTTTGTCTAAGTTAAAAAAAAAGTAGGGATGAAGTGGTTTATTATTAACATCTCAGATGAACCTTCTAAATATTAAAATTATTGTTATTTTAGATTTAACATTAAAAAAAACAATATGAAAAAAATATTATTATTAATTACTGTTTTAGTTTTTAACGCATGCGACAATACACCAGCTAATTTTGATAGTTCGGAATGGGGTGGGGTTATGTCTCCTAGTGATGAAAGAAACGACAAGCTTAATCAATTTATTGACGCTTATGCTAATAATGATTTACAATCTGTAAAAGACTTGTTTTCTGACGATGCAGTGATTCAGGTTAACGACGATACAATGACAGTTCAAGAAATGATGGAAGGATTTTCACTAGGGCATAATTATTACGATGGAATAAACAATATTGATAGAAGAGTAAATACTATGTTCTACAATAATGGTACAATCTATACTAATTATTGGTATACTTGGGTTGGTACAAATAAGCAGACAGGAGACGAACTTTCGTTAAAAGGTCATGCTTATTTTCAATGGAAAGACGGAAAAATTATAGAAACTTATAACGCATTTGATCCAACTGAATATTCAAAAGTTTTTGATTGGGTTCAAGAATAGAAAACAATACTGATATAAAAAAAACCTCTTCATTTGAAGAGGTTTTTTTTGTCGGGGTGGCAGGATTCGAACCTGCGACCTCCGCGTCCCAAACGCGGCGCGATAACCGGGCTACGCTACACCCCGTAAGCCGGCAGCAAATATAGTATTATTTCAAAACTCATCAAATAATACTTGATAATAATGAATATTATTTTTGATGATAACTTTTTACAGATTTTTGCTTACCAAATGATCAAATATTATAAATTTACTTTTTAAATTATTCATATGTCTACAGAAAGAATTAAAAACTTAATTATAGGCTCAGGCCCAGCTGGTTACACTGCTGCTATTTATGCTTCTAGAGCAGATTTGAAACCTGTTTTATATACAGGTATGGAGCCTGGCGGACAATTAACAACAACAACAGAAGTTGATAATTTTCCTGGTTATCCCGATGGAGTTGACGGTCCTACAATGATGGTTGAATTACAAAAACAAGCAGAAAGATTTGGAACAGATGTTAGAATTGGATTAGTAACTAAGGTAGTTTTAAGTGAAAAGCAAGGTGGGATTCATAAAGTAACAGTTGATAACAAGATTGAAATCGAGGCAGAAAGTGTAATTATTTCAACTGGTGCAACTGCAAGATATTTAGGTATTCCCTCGGAACAAAGATTAAGAGGAGGTGGAGTTTCAGCATGTGCTGTATGTGATGGGTTTTTTTATAAAGGCCAAGATGTAGCGATAGTTGGTGGTGGAGATACTGCAGCTGAAGAAGCAACATATTTAGCTAATATATGCTCTAAAGTAACTATGATTGTAAGAAAAGGTCAAATGAGAGCTTCAAAGGCTATGCAACATAGGGTAGAATCTAGAGAGAATATTGATGTTAAATATTTTTCTGAAATTAAAGAGGTTTTGGGTAAGGATGTAGTTGAGGGTGTAAGTGTAATTAATAGTCAAACTCAAGAAATCTTAAATATTCCAGTTACTGGTCTTTTTATAGCTATTGGTCATATACCCAACACTGATATTTTTAAAGGTCAATTAGATATGGATGATTCAGGTTATGTTATAACAAAAGGGAAATCTACTCATACTAATCGACCTGGAGTTTTTGCTTCTGGTGATGTACAAGATAAAGATTATAGACAAGCAGTTACAGCCGCTGGGACAGGTTGTATGGCAGCTTTAGATGCCGAAAGATATTTAGCAAGTCTTGATTAATGCTAGTATATTGTTACTAAAATATTAATATGAACAAATTATCTCTTTTTATAAAAAATCAAATGTCATTTTTCTGGCTTCCAGCTGCTTGGATTTGCGGGGTTAGAGTAGACTCCGAAGAAAGTAATAAGTGTTCAGTTAGAGTTAAGCTAGGCTTTATTAATAAAAACCCATTTAAATCTCTTTTTTGGGCAGTTCAAGGTATGGCTGCTGAAATGCCAGGTGGTTTGTTACTTCAAAATAAAATTAAAAGTAGTGGGCAGAATATTGCTATGCTTCTTGTTGGCTCATCTTCAAAATTTACTAAAAAGGCTGTAGGAAAAATATTATTTACCTTTGAAAATGGAGAGTCGTTAGATGAACTGATTAATCAAGCCGTTAAGACAAAAGAAGCACAAACAATTACTATTAGAACCAATGGAGTTGATGAAAAAGGTGATGTTGTTTCTGAGTTTTCGTTCAATTGGAGTATTAAACTTCGATCTAAAAGATAAGTATTAACATTTTGTTTGCATTTTAATTTAGATATAATACTTATCTTAATAAAAACCAATCATATGTCCAGAACCATTTATAAATATACTGTTGAGGTTTTAAAAAAAGTTAGCTTCAATCCTAAATTATTTAAAAGAGAACTTGAAAAAGCATCCAAAAAACTTTTACCTCATGAATATACAGAGTTAATGATTTGGGCAAAGAATTATAAATTTCAAAACCCACATCTTTATTACGTAGAAGTTTAAATTTTTGGATTAATTATTTTAACATCATTAAAAGATTGAATTTTTTTGAATGAACTTTTAAGCAATAAAAATATTTCTTCTATNATATGTTTTTTTAGATTATTGTTTTTAAATACGACACTTATTTCTCTGGCAGGTTCAGGAGCCTTAAATTTATAAACTTTAGTTTTTTCTTGATCTCTTAATTTTAAATAATTTAAGTAAGGTATTAGTGTAATCCCATTTCCTTCCAAGGACAAGTTTACTAAAGTTTCTAAACTGTTATTTTCGAATTTTTCATTATAATTACAAGACGGAAAGATATTTTCAATCAGGCTTCTAAATTCATTTTCTTTGTTTGGAGCTAAAACACGGTTTGTGTCAATATCACTCAATTCAATTTCAGTAGAATTGGTTTTTTTAATATTTTCAGTAGTTACTATTAATATAGGCTCATAGTATAGAGGTTTGATAGTTAAATCATTGTCATTTAACGGGGTGAGTCCAATAACAAAGTCTAATTCATTGTTTTTTAATGAATTATACAATAACTCACTTTTATTTACAATAAATTTTATATTCAAATCAGGAAATTTTACAAATAGTTTATCTATAAATAGAGGGAGTATGGTAGATTCTAATGTCGAGCTTATTCCAATATTTAAATTTCCAACTATCTTGTTTTTTTGATAATTTATTAAATCTTTAACTTTCAAAGATTCACTAACTATAATTTGAAACTGTTTTACTAATTTTTCTCCTAATTCTGTTGTCTTTATTGGTTTTTTTGATCTGTCAAATATTTTAGTATTTAATTCTTTTTCTAGCTTTTGTATTTGCGTGCTTAAGGAGGGTTGCGATACTAAAGACTTTTCTGCAGCAGTTGTAAAATTTTTGTGTTTGTTTAGGGCAAGCACGTATTTAAGTTGATTTATTGTCATATTAGTATTTGTTATAAAAATATGAATTTACATAAGAAATACCTATTGGATAATTTCAACTTTAAATCGAACGTTATCTAAAGGCCATTCTCTTTTATCAGTTTCTAGATTTGAAATTTTGTCAACAACGTCCATGCCTTTAATCACTTTCCCAAAGGCAGTGTAGTCTTTGTCAAGATGATAAGCACCATCCTTTTTCTTAACTATAAAGAATTCATATGGAGAAGCTAGTTTATATGGATTTTCAATTTCACTACTTGGCATCGAAATTATTCCTCTGTGATGTTTATGACCTTTTTTAGTGTCTGGAGGTAAAAGATATCTTCCAATTTTTCTTCTTTTTTTTGATGTACTAATATTATCAGAATTTCCACCTTGAATTATGAAATCTTTAACTACTCTATGGAAAAATTCTCCTTCAAAATATTTCTTACTTGTTAAATAAATAAAATTAGCTCTATGGTATGGTGTATTGTTGAATAACTCAATATCTATATTTCCATAATTTGTAATTATTCTTACTTTGTTTTCTTTGTTTTTTTTACCATANTCAAATAAGAAGGGAATTGCATTATCATCATTCAAGATAAATTCACTTTTAATTTGTTTTGCTTTTTTCTTTATTATTNTTTTTGTTTCTGTTTTAATAGGTTGTNCTACTTTACTTTTATCTTTACACGAAATTAATAATAGACTAATCAAAAGTATTTTANAAAAATGCATTTTACAGATTTTAAAAATTATATCTTAAAAATAAACGATTATAAACTTCCAGGACACGATTACTTATTAAAAATTGCCCCACCCTCTAGAATTAAACATCTCAAAACTAATTTAACTCCAGAAGATTGTAAAACAGCATCTGTTTTAATGCTTTTTTATCCAGATAATGAAAATGATACAAGATTAGTCCTTATGTTAAGAAATAAATATAATGGAGTGCATTCTAACCAAATTAGTCTTCCAGGGGGCAAGATTGATAAAATAGATAAGTCTTTAAAAGATACAGCTCTAAGGGAGACTGAGGAAGAAATTGGGCTAAACAAGAGCCGTATTAATATTGTTGGAGAGCTATCTTCAGTTTATATTCCCCCTAGTAATTTTAATGTACATCCATTTATTGGATATACTAATACAACTCCAATCTTTGTACCTGATCCTAAAGAAGTCTCTTTAATTTTAAATCCTAAACTAGATTATATTTTAAATATGGATATCGTTGAATCTTTAGTTGAAGTAAATAATTCTACACAAAAGGTTCCAAGTTTTATAATTGATAATCACATTTTATGGGGTGCAACAGCAATTATGGTTCATGAATTTGTTTTATTATTTAAACAAATGGTTAATTCTTAATACATTTGTCGAACCAAAAATTAATATGTGAGTTTTTTAAAAAGAAATCCATTTGGACACATCCTATTTGTTAAGAAATGGTTAATTCGAATTTTAGGTGTCCTTACTCATCAAAGATTCAATCGGTTTAATAAACTAAAAATTGAAGGATCTGATGTTATAAAGTCTTTACCTGAAAATAATGTTTTGTTTGTTTCAAATCATCAAACTTATTTTGCAGACGTTACGGCAATGATTCATGTTTTTAACGCTAGTTTAAGTGGAAGAGTTGATTCGATTAAAAACGTGACTTATTTATGGGAGCCTAAACTCAATATTTATTATGTTGCAGCTAAAGAGACTATGAAATCAGGCCTTCTTCCAAGGATACTGGCTTACGTTGGATCAGTTTCAATAGATAGGACTTGGAGGTCAAAAGGAGAAGATGTTAATAGGCAAGTTAAAATGAGCGACATTGGTAATATTGGTAAAGCTTTAGATGATGGTTGGGTTATTACATTTCCTCAAGGTACAACAACCCCTTTTAAACCAATAAGAAGAGGAACCGCTCACATTATAAAAAAATATAACCCAATAGTAATTCCCATTGTAATTGATGGATTCAGAAGGTCATTTGATAAAAAAGGAATAAGAATTAAAAAAAGAAATATTCTTCAATCTATGGAGATTAAAAAACCATTAGATATAGATTACAAAAATGATTCTATTGAAAGTATTGTTGAAAAAATTGAATACGCAATTGAACAACATCCTTCTTTTTTAAANGTTATTTCTGAAAAAGATCTTTTAGATNTAGAAAATAAAAACAAAGAAAGAGAGTGGTAATTATTCTTTGCTTTTAATCAATGCATTTTCTTCAATAATTCCTCCACAGGCAATTCTAGATCCAGCGGCACCAGAAGGTTGTGAGACTAAATCATCCGAACCTTGATGGATTATTATTGATTTTCCAATAAT
>JGI24539J26755_10000835_pt1 | contig 14543 bp, 14 predicted proteins | sample NorSeaMetagenome_2_FD_26755 | JGI IMG/M metagenome (IMG submission 26755) | reverse complement strand
ATAATTTTTTGGAGTTTTTATGTGTGGAATTGTAGGACTTTTTATTAAAAATCAAGCTCTAGAGTCTCAATTAGGTGCGCTTGTAGCACCAATGCTCAGTGAGATGACTGAGAGAGGGCCAGATAGCGCAGGTATTGCCGTTTATCGTAATCCTCAAGAGAATGGCTGTAAGATTACTGTCCTTGCTCAGCACCAAGACTTTGATTGGGGTGCTTTAGAGGCTGCAATAAGTAATCATTTTTCTTTAAGAGATATTACAGTAACCCGCAATCATGCAGTTTTAAGTCTAGATTCTGAAATTGATGATGTTCAAGTTTGGATGAGAGATAACTGGAGTGATCTTAGTATTACAAGTGCAGGAACAAATATTGAGATCTTTAAAGGTAAAGGTAACCCAGCTGAATTTATTGATCAGTTTGATATTAAAAGTATGACTGGCACTCACGCACTTGGACATACCAGAATGGCAACAGAAAGTGCAATTACAACAGAGCACTCCCACCCTTTCTCAACAGGCCAGGATTTATGTCTTGTGCATAATGGCTCTTTATCAAACCATAACAGATTACGTGAAACTTTACGAAAAAAAGGTGTTCATTTCAAAACCGATAATGATAGCGAAGTTGCTGCTGGATATTTGAGCTGGCGCTTAAGTGAGGGGGATGATCTAGATCAAGCCTTAAATCATGCCATAGAGGATTTAGATGGATTCTATACCTTTGCAATTGGAACCAGAGATGGTTTTGCAGTTATGCGTGATCCAATTGGCTGTAAGCCAGCAATTATGGCAGAAACTGATGATTGGGCTGCGATGTCTTCTGAATACGTGCTATTGCAACTTTGCCAGGCGCTGAAAATGCGCGCATTTGGGAGCCTGAACCAACTCAGATTTATAGCTGGAAAAGGAGTTAATAATGACTGAAATTAATTTAGAAAAAAGCACTATTAGAGAGCTTAATGAAGCATTGCAGGCAGGGTCTTCTGGCGATAAATTTTCTGTAAATAATACTGTTGGAAAGCATGCTCTTTCAGTTGGTCTTACAACAAAGGTCGATGTTGAAATTAATGGACATGTTGGCTACTATTGCGCTGGTATGAATCAACAGGCCAATATAATAATTAATGGAAATGCTGGGCCAGGTTTAGCTGAAAATATGATGTCTGGTCAGGTACGTGTTACTGGAAATGCCTCTCAATATGCTGCTGCAACAGCACATGGTGGACTATTAGTTATTGAGGGAGATTCAAGTTCACGATGTGGAATTTCGATGAAAGGTGTAAATATTGTTGTTGGCGGTAATATTGGACATATGAGTGCATTTATGGCGCAATCTGGATGCTTAGTCGTTTGTGGAGATGCTGGAGATGCTCTAGGTGATTCAATTTATGAAGCCAAAATTTATGTTCGAGGTAAAGTCAAAAGCCTAGGTACAGATTGTATCGAAAAAGAGATGCGAGATGAGCATAAGAAAGAGCTTCAGCAATTACTAAGCCAATCAAAAATGAGTCATGTTGAAGAATTTCGACGTTATGGTTCTGCGCGCAAATTATATAATTTTGACATTGACCAAGTCGATGACTACTAAGGAGATCAGATTATGAGCAAAGATAATCCAACATTAATAGAGTCTGCAACTTTTCCTCGGCATGTGATTGCGGAAATTCAGCGTGCAGCTAAAACAGGAATTTATGATATTCGTGGATTTGGTGCTAAAAGAGATATTCCTACATTTGACGATTTAGTATTTCTTGGTGCTTCAACTTCTCGCTATCCATTAGAAGGTTATAGAGAAAAATGCACAACTGAGGTCATTTTAGGTAATAGGTTTGCAAAAAATCCTATTCATTTAAAAACACCAATCACAATTGCAGGCATGAGCTTTGGCTCCCTTTCAGCTCAAGCCAAAGAATCGCTTGGAAGAGGTGCGACTATAGCAGGCACTAGCACAACTACAGGGGATGGCGGAATGACTCCAGAAGAAAGAGGGCATTCTAAAACTTTAGTTTACCAATACTTGCCTTCAAGATATGGGATGAATCCAGATGACTTAAGGAAGGCTGATGCAATCGAAATTGTTTTGGGTCAGGGTGCAAAACCGGGAGGCGGAGGCATGCTATTGGGGCAAAAAATTTCTCCTAGAGTAGCACAAATGCGAAACCTTCCAGAAGGAATAGATCAGAGATCTGCTTGTCGTCATCCAGATTGGACGGGTCCAGATGATCTTGAAATCAAGATACAGGAATTACGTGAAATAACAAACTGGGAAAAACCGATCTATGTCAAAGTTGGAGCGACGCGAGTTTTTTATGATGTCACCCTTGCTGTAAAGGCAGGCGCTGACGTTGTTGTTGTTGATGGCATGCAAGGAGGAACTGCAGCAACACAAGATGTTTTCATTGAGCACGTTGGAATACCGACGCTTCCAGCAGTTCGAATGGCTGTTGAAGCTCTCCAAGAAATGGATATGCATCGTAAGGTACAGCTGATCGTTTCTGGTGGTATTCGAAGTGGGGCAGATGTTGCAAAGGCCTTAGCTTTGGGTGCGGATGCAGTTTCAATAGGNACTGCTGCATTAATTGCTCTGGGCGACCAAAGCCCTGAATTTGATGATGAATATAAAGAGATAGGTTCAGCAGCAGGTTTTTGGGATGACTATCAGGCGGGAAATGATCCAGCTGGCATTACGACTCAAGACCCTGAGCTTGCAAAGAGATTAGATCCAATTCTAGGTGGCCGCAGACTTGCGAATTATATAAATGTTCTTACGCTTGAATTGCAAACATTGGCCCGGGCATGCGGTAAGAGTCATGTGCATAATTTAGAGCCAGAGGATATGGTAGCATTAACTATGGAGGCAGCTGCGATGGCTGGCGTTCCCCTAGCTGGTACTGATTGGATTCCAGGTAAGGGCGGAATATAATTACTAATTTAATAAAAATAATAACGAATAAATAGGAGAAATTATGGCCACTAAACTTAGTAAAGTAGCTGCAGATAAAGGTATTGAATATTTTCTTATTAGCTTTGTAGATCTTTTTGGAAGTTTGCGTTCTAAGTTGGTTCCTGCAAGGGCCATTGATGGAATGCAAAAAGATGGAGCGGGTTTTGCAGGATTTGCAGCCTGGTTAGATATGACGCCTGCACATCCCGATATGTTTGCTATTCCAGATCCTGATAGTCTTATCCAGTTGCCTTGGAAGCCAGAAATTGCTTGGTTAGCCTCAGATTTATGGATGGATGGTAAGCCTGTTGAGGCTTCTCCGCGAGTTGCATTAAAGAAGCAATTGGCAGAGGCTGAAAAGCAGGGTTTTAGAATGAAAACAGGTGTTGAGTGTGAATATCATCTCATCAATGAAGATGGAACTGATATTGCTGATGAGAAAGATACTCAAAGTAAACCTTGTTATGATCAGCAAGCCTTAATGCGCCAATATCCAGTTATTAAGCAAATTTGTGACAGCATGATTGAGTTAGGTTGGGGTCCATATCAAAATGATCACGAAGATGCTAATGGTCAATTTGAAATGAACTGGGATTTTGATGATGCTCTAAAAACTGCTGATCGCCAAGTATTTTTTAAATTTATGGTGAAATCAATCGCCGAGCTTCATGGCATGCGCGCAACATTTATGCCAAAACCTTTTAGTCATCTTACGGGTAATGGCTGCCANTCTCATGTCTCAATATGGAATCTAGATGGTTCTCAAAATTTATTTAATGGTGAAAATGATAGCCGAGGTTTAGGATTGTCACCTCTTGCGTATCAGTTTTTAGGTGGGATTATGCATAGCGCAGANCGCTTAACTGCCATCTTTAACCCAACTGTAAATAGTTATAAACGTATTAATGCTCCAAGAACAGTTTCTGGTGCAACGTGGTCTCCTAGCTCAATTACTTATGGTGGAAATAATCGTACTCATATGATTCGAGTTCCAGACTCAGGTCGTTTTGAATTACGATTAATGGATGGCGCAGCAAATGCTTATTTAATGCAGGCAGCAATACTTGCTTGCGGTCTTGATGGCATTGCTGGCAACCGTGACCCAGGGGATCCACTTGATATAAATATGTATGAGCTTGGAAAAGACATCGAGGGCTATAAGCAACTGCCGCGTAATTTACTTGATGCGCTTAGATTACTTGAAGATTCAGATGTTCTTAGAGAAAGACTTGGAGACAGCATAATTGATGCTTANATAAAATTAAAGCATACAGAGTGGAGTGGTTATGCCTCCCATCTGACTCAATGGGAGAGGGATAATACTTTAGATTGTTAGGNGCAAAATTTAATGATTTTCTTATAACTATAATGAAACTTTGTGATGGATTATGAAAAGTTTGAGCTAGGTGATGTTTCTCTTTTATCAGGAGAGGAGTTAAATTCAGCCTTTTTAATTTACAAAACTTATGGAAAGCTGAATAAAGGTAAAGATAATGTTGTTGTTATGCCTACTTTTTACACTGGCTCACATCAAAGAAATGAGGGCTTTTTTGGTGAAGGTAGGGCAATTGATCCGGCAAAACATTTTATTGTTTCAATTAACTTATTTGGAAACGGACTCTCCTCTTCACCGAGTAATTCAAAATCGCCTCAAGATGGCCCAAGATTCCCGCGTATTTCTCTTTGGGATAATATTGCTTGTCAGTACAAGCTATTAAAAGAGCATTTAGGTGTCGAGAAAATTGCGCTAGTTACTGGCTGGTCAATGGCAGGTTGTCAGGCTTATCAATGGGCTGCACAGTACCCTGATTTTGTTAAAGCAATCTTGCCTTTTTGTGCTTCAGCTAAAACATCCCCTCATAATCATGTATTCCTGGAAGGGGTAAAGGCGGCACTTTGTGCGGACCAAAATTGGAATAATGGTGATTATTCTTCTCCTCCAGTTGCTGGCCTTAAGGCATTTGCAAGAGTTTACGCAGGTTGGGCATTTTCACAAACTTTTTATCGTAACTCTCTATATAAAGAGATTGGATACGACTCCTTAGAAGATTTACTTNTCGATTGGGAGGAAGATCATTCTAAGAATTGGGATGCCAATAATCTCCTTTGTAAGCTTGATACTTGGCAGACTAGTGATATCAGTGTTGGCCCAATATATAACGGAAACATAGAGATGGCGTTAAATGCTATTAAGGCCAAAACTATCTTGATGCCCTGTATGCATGATCTTTACTTCCCACCTGAAGATAATGAAATTGAAGCAGGCTATATAAATGGTGCTGATTTTCGACCATTTAATTCTCCATGGGGACACTGTGCAGCAAACCCTGGAAATGATCCTGACTTCACAGCTGAACTTGAGCGTGCCATTAATGAATTACTCGAAGAATAAAGGTTGAGATGACAATTACATGGAAAGATTTCGAAAAAGTTGACATACGGATTGGCACTATTGTTGAGGTTGAGGATTTTCCCGAAGCAAGAAATCCAGCCTTCATATTGCATGTTGATTTTGGAGTAGAAATTGGATTAAAAAAATCAAGCTCTCAAATTACAGATCTTTATACCAAGAATCAATTGCAAGGTAAACAAGTTATGGCAGTTGTAAATTTTGAACCAAAACAAGTGGGACCTATTATGAGTGAATGTTTGGTGCTAGGATTTTATCGCCAAGATAACTCAGTTGTTTTGGCCACAAATGACCTACCTATTAATAATGGTTCTCGNCTTTTATAATAGACTTACGATCTAATTCTTTACTGATACTAATCCAACCAATAAATATAGAAATATTCAGTATTGAATCTAATTTGTATCATAATGGTTTTAAACTATAATCTATTAGAAAGTAATTGTTTTTTGTATCACTTTGAGCCATAATAGTATTATATAAACAATATAGTATTAGTTTTAGGCTTTTTTACATTAGATTTGTATAATATTGAGGTGTATATTCCTAATTTCATAACTGGGTTTTCAGCTATGTTAAATAATGGAAGGGAGAAATAAATGAAGAAAAATATAAAAATCTTGGCCGGTAGTGCGATTCTTGCTGTTGCAAGTTCTGCTGCTGTTCAAGCTGGCGAGTTAACAGTCGCTACAGTGAATAATGGTCATATGATCACTATGCAAAGTCTAACAGGACACTTTGAAAAAGATAATCCAGGAATTAAAGTTAACTGGGTGACTTTAGATGAGGGTACGTTGCGTCAACGCGTAACAACAGACATTGCTACTAAAGGTGGTCAGTTTGATGTTATGACAATTGGTATGTANGAAGCTCCAATGTGGGGTGCAAAAGGTTGGTTACATTCTTTAGAGTTTGGCTCTAGTTATGATGTAGACGATCTTCTACCTGCAATGCGAAATGGATTATCAGCTAATGGTAACTTATATGCAGCACCATTTTATGGTGAGAGCTCTATGATTATGTATCGTAAGGACTTGTTAGATGCAGCTGGTATGAGTATGCCTGATAACCCTACTTGGGGTCACGTCCAAGACGCAGCAGCAGCAATGACTGANAAAGCTAATGGTGTTTATGGTATCTGTCTTCGTGGTAAGCCAGGTTGGGGTGACAATATGGCATTCTTAACTACAATGGCTAACTCGTTTGGTGCGAGATGGTTTGATGAAGAGTGGAAGCCTCAGCTTGATTCACCAGCTTGGAATCATGCAGTTAATTTCTATGTTGATTTATTAACTCATTATGGTCCTCCAGGATCATCAGGTAACAGCTTTAATGAGATCTTAGCTTTGATTAACGAAGGTAAGTGTGGTATGTGGATTGATGCAACTATTGCGGCTTCTTTTGTATCAGACCCAAGTCAATCTAAAGTTGCTGATGTAATTGCTTATGCACAAAGTCCAGTAGCTGTAACCCATCGTGGTGCTAACTGGTTATGGGCATGGGCTCTAGCTGTTCCAGCTGGAACACAGCAATCTGATGATGCTCTTAAGTTTGTTGAGTGGGCTACTTCTAAAGAATACATTAATCTTGTAGGCGAAGAGAAGGGCTGGGGAAGTGTTCCTACAGGNACACGTTCAAGCACTTACCAAAATATGAAATTCCTAGCTGCAGCAAATTTTGCTGAAGCGGAAATGAAAGCTATTTTGTCGGCTGATCCTTCAAACAGTACGCAAGAGCCAACACCATACCAAGGTGTTCAGTTTGCATCAATTCCTGAGTTTCAGGCTATTGGTACTGCTGTAGGCCAACAAATGAGTGCTGCTTTGGCAGGTACGATTTCTGTTGAAGATGCTCTTGCTGCATCGCAAAAAGCGGCAGAAAGAGAAATGATTAAGGCCGGTTACTACTAGAGAGTAATAACCATTTAAACGGGTCAGTTTTGCTATAAAACTGGCCCGTTTTTTTTAATATCTACTGGGGTTTTTTTTGATGAAGTTCAGCGTTTCAAAAGCATTACAAGCTCCAAGTGTCATTCTTCTTCTTCTGTGGATGATTGTCCCACTAAGCATGACAATATATTTTTCATTCATGCGTTACAACTTGCTTTATCCAGAGCGCTATGGCTTTAATGGGCTTTCGAATTACGATTTCTTTTTAACAGATCCAGCATTATTTAGCGCAGTCACAAACAGTATTACTTTGGTTGGAAGTATTATTGCAATATCAGTCATTTTAGGCCTNGGNATTGCTTTGTTATTACAAGAAACCTTTAAAGGCCGAGGGATTGTAAGGGTTTTACTAATATCTCCTTTTTTCATAATGCCGACAGTCAATGCGTTGATTTGGAAGAACATGTTTATGAATCCGGTTTATGGCCTTTTTGCATTCGTCAGTGGAATTTTTGGCTGGCCAGTTGTTGACTTCTTATCAGACTTTCCTTTATTGTCAATTATTATTATGTTGAGCTGGCAATGGACTCCATTTGCTTTACTTATTTTTATGACTTCACTCCAATCTATGGATACAGAGCAGGTTGAAGCTGCTGAACTGGAAGGTGCTGGCTTTTGGTCAAAGTTTCGTTATCTAACCTTGCCACATTTGGGCAGAGCTATTGGTGTTGTTGTAATGATTCAGGCTATTTTTCATCTCTCAATTTTTGCAGAAATTTTTGTGACAACCGGTGGTGGACCCGGTTATGACAGTACAAATACAACTTTTTTAATTTTTACTCAAGCACTTCTTCAATTTGATGTTGGCGTTGCTTCCGCAGGAGGCGTTTTTGCAATTGTGGTTGCTAACATTATTGCTTATTTCTTAATTAAGACAGTTGCTAAGGGAATGGCTAAATGAACATAAGTTATAGAAATATGAAAAAAATAAAGCACCAATCGAGGATATTGGCTTGCTGGACTTTAGCTATAATTTTCTTTTTTCCTATTTTTTGGATGGTTCTAACGAGTTTTAAAACTGAGCTTCAAGCAATCTCCATTCCACCACTTTTCATTTTTGAGCCAACTTTTGAAAATTTTTCAATTGTCCAGGAAAGAAGTGATTATTTTAAGTATGCCACTAACTCGCTAATTACTTCTTTTGGTGCAACAATTTTTGCGCTAATTATCGCTGTGCCTAGCGCATATTCAATGGCATTTTTCCCTGGAAAATATACGAAAGATATTTTACTTTGGATGCTATCTACCAAGATGCTTCCAGCTGTTGGTGTTCTTATGCCTATTTACTTACTAGCTGATGCAGCTGGCTTGCTAGATACCAAAACTGTTTTAATAATTATCTTTGCAATGATGAATTTACCAATTATTATGTGGCTATTATTTTCATATTTTAAGGAAATACCAAGTGAAATTCTTGAGGCTAGTAGGATGGATGGGTGTAGCACATTTGATGAATTAAGACATATTGTATTACCTCTTTCTTGGGGTGGTGTTGCTTCAGCTGGTCTTCTAAGTATTGTTTTATGTTGGAATGAGGCATTTTGGGCAATTAATCTAACTGCTGGAGATGCTGGCACCTTGACAGCGTTGATTGCTTCATATTCAAGCCCAGAAGGATTATTTTGGGCAAAACTTTCTGCCGCTTCAACACTTGCATGTGCACCTATTATTGTATTTGGGTGGTTTTGTCAAAAACAGCTAGTTCAGGGCTTAACATTTGGAGCTGTGAAATGATGAATAAAAAACAATACTCAGGGCCTAATTTATCAGAAGCCATTATTCTTGTTACAGGTGCTAATGGAGGCATTGGATTTGACATTGTAAAGTCTGCATTAAAATCTGGAGCTACAGTTCTAGGAACTGATGTAGTAATTAGCAAAGACCTTGAAGAATTACACCCAAATGCTAGCTTGGAATTAAGAGCTTATGACCTTTCTAAAGATAATCATCTTGAAGAGTGCCTTTTATGGGCAGATTCACTGGGAGTCAATGTACTCATTAATAATGCTGCAATTTTTGATATGGCTCCTTTATTGGAGGCAGATCTTGAGCAGTTTGATAAGTTATTTGCGGTGAATGTTAGGGCTATGTTTGCGATGATGCAGGGTGTTGCTAAGAGCTTAGTTTCGCGAAATGAAAAAGGTGTGATTATTAATTTTTCAAGTCAAGCGGGTAGGCGTGGGGAAGCTTTGGTTTCTCATTATTGCGCTACAAAGGCAGCAGTAATAAGTTACACGCAATCTGCCGCATTGGCTTTAGCGCAGAAAGGAATTAGGGTGAATGCAGTAGCGCCAGGCGTTATTGATACTCCAATGTGGGATAAAGTTGATGCATTATTTGCTAAATATGAGGATCTTGATATTGGAGAAAAGAAAAAAAAGATTGGAAAATCTGTCCCACTAGGTCGGTTTGGGACTCCATCAGATGTAACTGGAGTTGTATTATTTCTAGCCTCTAACCAATCTAAATATATTACAGGTCAAACTATCAATGTTGATGGTGGCAATGTTTTAAGTTAAGGAAAAGTATGTCAATAATAGATAGAATAAAACCAGAGTTTGAAATCGTTGATAAAGTAGAGACGATTCGGTATTTAGAGCATGGCTGGCCCACAGCGCTTTGCGCTGGCATGCGCATGAAGAGTATGAGCTGCATTTAGTTGTAAAAACTTCAGGTAAGGTTTTTGTAGGTGATTATGTTGGACAATTTTCACCTGGATCTTTATTTTTGACTGGACCTAACTTGCCACATAATTGGGTCACTGAAGAGAGTTCAAGTAATCTAGTCCCATTAAGAGATATGTTGATTCAATTTAATCACGAAACATTGAAAAAGGCATTTACAGCGTTTCCTGAATTTGTGGAATTAGATCATCTTTTAGAGTCATCACGCTCTGGCATTGAATTCAAGAATTATGATCCAGAACTTGCCAAAAAACACTTAGAGTTAATACGTGATAGTCAGGGTATGAAAAGACTGTTGTATTTTTTAAATTTTCTTCATGAACTTAATGAATGGTCAGAAAAAGTAACGTTATCACTAACTAAATTAAATCCTAGCTTATCTTCAAGTAGTCAACATCGAATTAATGAAGTTGTGAATTATGTAATAGATAACTACAAAAATAACATTTCATTAGTCGAGGCGGCAAAAATTGCAAATATGAGTGAGAGTGCATTCTCAAGATACTTTATGAAAACAACAGGAAATCGATTTTCAGAATTTGTCTCAAGAATTAGATTAGGAAGGGCATGCGTTATGCTCTATGAAACCGATAAAAATATTTCAACTATAGCCTTTGCATCTGGCTATAACAATCTTGCTAATTTTAATAGACAGTTTGTTAAATTAAAAGGTATGACGCCAAGAGAATACAGAAAGACAGCATATAAAGGATTAATAAGTGAATAAAGGTATGACAAAAAACATAAATGAGAGTAATTCTCTAGTTAAAGCTAGTTTTGAACCTGCCAACTGCAAGGTTGGAGTAATTCATATTGGTGTGGGAAATTTTCATAGGGCGCATCAAGCAGTATATTTTAATAATATCTTAAAGAACGCAAGTTCAAACAATTGGGGTATTGCTGGAATCAATCTAAGGAAAGAGCAGAGTAAATTAATTATGGATTTGAAAAAATCTAATAATAACTATATCTTAAAGACTGTCTCTGCAGCTGGAGAAGCTAGGCATGAAGAGATAAAATCAATTATAGAGTTATATGATTGGGAGATTAATGATAGAGAAATTCAACATCTTTTTTCATCTAGTAATGTTCAGTTGGTAACAACTACGGTTACTGAAAGTGGTTATTATTTTGATAAAGACAAGCAATTAAAAATAACAACAAAAGATATTCAAAATGATCTAAATGGAGGTACGCCATTAACTATTTTTGGGGCCCTTGCAAAAGGTTTGAGAGTAAGAATGGAAAGTAATGGTCTGCCAATAACTATTGCGTGCTGTGACAATATTCAAGAAAATGGCATTATGTTAAAACATTGCTTTAATCAGTATTTAAATGAATTAGGCGATGAAGTTTTATTAGATTGGGTTTCAAAAAATACCAGTTTTCCATCTAGTATGGTTGATAGAATTACACCTAAAGTTAACGCCAAAGAGCTACTAAAAATTCAAGAATCTTTTAGTCGAAGNGAAGACTGTTCAGTTATCTCTGAAGACTTCATTCAATGGGTAATTGAAGATAAATTTTCTGGAAAAAAACCCCCTCTAAGTTCTGTTGGAGTTGAAATTGTTGATGATATAGAGCCCTATGAAAATACAAAAATTCGTATCTTGAATGGGGGGCATACTGCTCTTGCTTATCTTGGTGTTTTGCAAGGATATAAAACTTATGATCAAGCTTTAAGTGACCCTGAGTTGTCTAATTTTTTTGACTCAATACAAGTTAAAGAAATTATTTCATCTTTGCCAATAGAGCCTTCAATTAATTATTTAGATTACTTATCTACAACTAAGAGAAGGTTTGGAAATCAAAATTTACCTGACTCTTTGTCAAGAATTTGCATGGATGGAGGCTCTAAGTTCCCTATATTTTTATTGCCAGTCATCGAGTGGCATTTATCAAAAGGAGAGACTCCTGAGTTCTCATTAAAGGCTATTGCAAGTTGGTATATTTTNCTATGTCAAGTGATTACTAATAAGGTAACTTTTGAATATGTTGAGCCAAAATGGAGCATGTTAACTCCTTTTTTAGTCGAAGGTGGTGAGCTTGGCTTTGCAAAAGACTCAGAACTTTGGGGAGATATTCCACAAAAGTACCCAGACTTTGTTGATGGAGTCATTAAAGAAATTCAAGCAATGAAAGAACAATATCAGATTAATTTTTAAAATGTNNTTAGGCGTATACGAGGAGAGTAATTTTGGCTGAAATTAAATTAGAATCAATACATAAAAATTTTGATGAAGTAAGTGTCATTAAGGGTGTTGATATTGAAATTCATGATGGAGAGTTTGTTGTTTTTGTGGGGCCATCTGGCTCAGGTAAATCTACTTTACTAAGAATGATTGCTGGTCTTGAGGATATNAGTTCAGGACTCTTAATGATTGATGGTGAAGAAATGAATGATGTGCCACCATCTAAAAGAGAGTTGGCTATGGTATTTCAATCCTATGCTTTGTATCCTCATATGAGTGTCTTTGATAACTTAGCTTTTGGACTTAAATTGGCAAAGGTAAATAAAAGTGAAATTAAAGAGCGCGTTGAGAAGGTGGCTGAAGTCTTACAAATTCATGATTATTTAGAGAGGCTTCCTAAACAATTATCTGGTGGGCAGCGACAACGAGTTGCTATTGGTAGGGCAATTATTAGGGAGCCTAAGGTTTTTTTATTTGATGAGCCTCTATCTAACTTAGATGCAGCTTTAAGGTCTGATATGAGAGTTGAGCTTGCAGAGCTTCATGAAAAGCTTAGTGCTACAATAATTTATGTAACGCATGATCAAATTGAAGCTATGACTCTTGCTGATAAAATTGTTGTTCTGAATAATGGGTTGGTTGAGCAAATTGATACTCCNACTGAACTCTACAATAATCCAAAAACTGAATTTGTTGCAGGCTTTATTGGGTCTCCAACTATGAATTTTTTAAGAGGTGATATAGTTGATAAAAGTGGTGCAGAGGTTTATGGAGTAAGGCCAGAACACATTTCACTTTCTCCTAATAAGGGCAAAATAAAGTGTACTTTGAAGCATCTAGAGAATCTAGGTGCAGATACCTTATATTATATGCAGTCAGAAGATTATCAGCAAATTACAGTTAGAGTCGAAGGTATGGGCTCCCATAAAAAAGGTGAAATATTGTTTTTAGATTATGATGAAGCCAATGTGCATATGTTTAAAGATGGAAAACGAGTTTAATTTAACTAATTAAAACCATCTAGATTGTTTGTATAAAATTAGTTGACTTACTTGTTGCTATATTTAGTATTCAATTTTTATAATGTAACCTTTAAATAAGTTTTTCATGATAATTTGTGCTGGTGAATCTTTAATTGATATGGTGTCTTTTTTAGGTGAGGTTGAATATACTCCTCATGTCGGTGGAAGTAACTTTAATTCTGCAATTGCTCTTGGTCGTTTAGGTGCCAATAGTTATTATTTTGGCGCTGTGTCAAATGATAACTATGGAAAGCTAATAGAAGATTCCCTTAAAAACTCTAATGTCAGAGAAGAATTCATTATAAAAACTAACCGGCCAACCACTCTTGCCTATGCAGATGTGGTTAATGGTATTGCAGAATATACATTTGTTGATGAACATTCAGCTGGACGAATGCTAGATAAGGCTAGTTTAAAGCCTTTTTTGAGTAGAGTGATGAAGGCAAAAGCATTATTGGTTGGAGGGATTAGTCTTCAAGCGGAGCCTTGTGGATCAAGCTGGCAGTGGTTAGTTGAGCAAATCTCTGGCCATTTACCAATTTATTTTGATGCAAATATCAGGCCTGATTTTATTGAGGTTAAAAATGATTACGTAAACCGTTTCAAAAAACTTACTTCAAAAGTTGACATAATAAAAATTTCTGAAGACGATTATCGTTACCTTTTTGGTGCACAGGATTTTAAAGAAGTTAGCAAAGAGTGGCTCAAGAATGGCGTTAAATTAGTTATCTTGACATTAGGTGGAGATGGATCAAAGGTAATTTTTGATGGTGGCAAAGAAGTATATGTCAAGAGTAACCAAGTTGAAGTTGTTGATACAATTGCTGCGGGCGATAGTTTTAATGGAGGTTTTCTGTTTAGTCTTGAACAACAAGGGCTTCTTAGTAGAGATAAATTGAGTTTGATGGAAGAAGCTTCTCTTAAAAAAACACTCACTTTTGCAAATCAAGTTGCAAGCTTAACTGTTATGAAGAAAGGTGCAAATCCGCCTTGGCTTAATGAGATTTAAATAGCCTTGTAGATTAGATCTATTTATGACAATTTATCAAGAGTCTGTTTTCAATATTTAAGGCAATACATTCTTAGTGAAAGGTTAAAATACTTTTTTCGATTCCCCCGATTAGATATCAATGCAAACAATTATTTCAATTAAGAATTTATCAAAAGTTTATGATTCTGGCTTTAATGCTTTGAAAAGTATTAATCTAGACATTAATACAGGCGAAATATTGGGACTCTTGGGTCCAAATGGAGCTGGCAAAACAACTTTAATTTCAACAATATGTGGAATTGTTTCTCCAACCTCTGGTGAAGTCACTGTTGATGGCTTTGATATTATCAAGG
>JGI24539J26755_10000834_pt1 | contig 14565 bp, 3 predicted proteins | sample NorSeaMetagenome_2_FD_26755 | JGI IMG/M metagenome (IMG submission 26755) | reverse complement strand
CATATACAGAATTCACTAATTTTCCTGTTGCAGTAGCTGAAATAACTGGCACCTTAAAAGTAAGTCCTAATCCATCATCCACGGGCATTTTTTATCTCTCGGATAAACAGTCTTACCAGGTTTTTGACTTAAATGGCAAATTAGTTAAAACAGGAAATGGAAAGGAAATTAATCTTAGTAATGTAACGGGAGCTAAATTTATATTAAGAACTGATTTAGGAGAAGTCATTTTAATTAAAATATAATTCATAGAGATTATATAACCAATCTTCTTTATGTCGTTCAGAATTAGGTAGGATTTAGGAAAATTTACGCACACATCTAAAATTGCGGCGCTAGCACTCTAAATGATGGGTTAATAGTTGAATTAATTGATAAAAAACTGAGGAAAATGAAATAAGCTTAACCAACTTACTTAAGAACAGTAACCGTCCCAACTAATTCTTTTGAATCAAGATTTCCCATTTGATAAAAACCTGTTACAACAATTTTGTAAACGTAAACATCAATTTGAACTGGATTATCATTTACGGTTCCATCCCATTGATTAGCGGGATTTTTTGAGGTGAAAATGAGATCTCCCCAACGGTTGAAAATCATTATTTTATAACTCTCTATGTTTGACATTTTAGGCTCAAAAGTATCATTTAATCCGTCCCCGTTTGGTGTAAATACATTAGGAACGAAAAAAGTCATCGGACAAAATTCGATTACTTCTCTTTCTATCGCTATCGGACACATTTCATAGTGATATAACTTTGCATTATAAATACCTTCTTCAAATACAGTTAATAAACTATCCTCTCTACTGCTTTCGGCATCTTCCCAAAATATATTTGCTAGACTAGAGATTTTGATTGTGGTTTGATCCAGATAATCGAAACAATTAATAAACGTTTCTTCATTAGGCACAATTGGATAGGGTAGAAATTCAACTGCTTTAGAACTACTTTCCGAACAGGTTATCCCGTAACCTTCATTTGAAACAACTACGTCATATTCACCTGTTAAAGTGACGATGATATCCTTCGCGCTTTCACCAGTATTCCATTCAATTTTATCGGTGGTTACATCAATTAAAAAATCAATTTCATCCCCTTCACAAGCCAATAAATCCCCTTCTATTTCAAAGAGTTCGGGTTGATCAACTCTATATAAATTGGCGTTGGTTTGTTGTTTACATCCATTTTCATCGGTTACAATAACGGTGTAATTTCCTGCATCAATAGCTGAAATTGTTTTTGTATTACCCGTTCCATTTCCAATCCATTCGTAAAGTTTGGCTGTAGTTGATTCAGCAGTAATATTCACACTTAGTACGTTTGAGCAAATGGCCGTTTCTGCTACAAAAACATGCGGTAATGTATCCACTTTTAATACTCCAGTAGCGGTGTCTTTACAAGTATTGATGTCTTCAACAATCACAGTGTAATTCCCTGCTGTAGATCCTGAAGTATTAGCTAGAACGCCTCTTCCGTTTTCACTCCAAAAATAATTGGTTGCTGTTGGCGATGTTGCGGTGAATTGTCCATCTGGATCACCAATACAGACTGTATCATTGTTTACCGTAACGGTTGGAGAAATATGGTTTGTTAATTCAGCATCCGTGGTATCTTTACAGCCATTTATGTCGGTAATGATTACTTCATAAATTCCTTCTTTAGCTCCTTCCGAAGTCTGATTTATTCCTGTTCCGTTTTGCTTCCATAAATACTCGGTTGCGGTAGTTGAAATGGCTGGAAATTGAATGGTATCTCCAATACAAATAGTGGTATCCTTTACGATAACTTCAGGTAATTCATTTACAGTCACAACAACGCTGTCGCTGTCTGAACAATTATAAATATTGGTAACAACAACTTTATATTCATCAGTAGAATCTACAGTAATTGTTTGCCCAGTTTCATTACCAACATTCCATTCCCAAGAATCAAAAACTCCAGCATCAATGGTTAGTGTATTTCCTTTACAAAAAGCAGTGTCTTCTATTAATTCAACATCTGGTAATAGGTTTACAGTGATCATAACACTATCACTATCCAAACAATTAAACTCGTTAGCTACAACTACTTTGTATTCGTAAGTTGAATCAACCGTAATGGTTTGACCAGTTTCATTTCCAACATTCCAATTCCATGAATCAAAAACATCTGCATCAATGGTTACTTCACCTCCTTCACAAAACGTGGTATCATCTCTTAAAATCACATCGGGTAAAGGATTTACTGTTACGATAACACTATCGCTATCTGAGCAATAGTAAATATTGGTCACTACCACCTTATATTCATCAGTAGAATCTACAGTAATTGTTTGCCCAGTTTCATTACCAACACTCCATTCCCAAGTATCAAAAACACCTGCATCGAGTATTGCTTCTCCACCGTCACAAAATGTAGTATCAGTTAATTCAACATCTGGCGATGGGTTTTGATCAACATTAATTTTTGCGGTATCAGAACATCCTACTGCATTAATTCCAACAATGTAATACGAACCTGAATCGGCAGTTTCTGGAGTAGTGTATTGAATTAAAGCGTCTGAATCTTCAAAGTATAGTAAATCGGGAGCGTTTATAGAACCAACCGTCCATAATGAATCCGTAATATCTACAACTACAGGAGCACAACCTACTGGCGGATCTGTAACAATTAACGAAACTGAATCAACTGCTTTAATCGTTGAATTCGCAATCATCATTCCTGCATAACCAGGCCCTGAATTAACAATAATTTCAACGGTATTGATTCCTACTTGAAAGTCTTGTGTTAAGGTATGAGGTATAAGTTGATAGCTTCCTAAATGTTTAGGACCTTGTGAAACCCCATTTACAATAATGTCCATTATTTCATTATCTGCTGCAATTCCAAATGATATTTCACTCGCCTCTACTTGAGATGAAGTCATTTCGAATGTTTTCGAGAACTTAAGTATTACAGCATCTCCAGTTCCTGAAATTGCTGCCCCACCTGGCCCGCTGTATTCTTGTATAACACCATCTCTATCCACGTCACTATGTTTTCCAAATCCATTATCAGCACCTGTCCAAGGGTAGCAAACCCATAAATAATCAGGGTAAGATGCATCTCCCCAAGCACCTGCTGCTTTATTCATTCCTACCGCTGGTATTACTGCATTACTTATTGGAGTGGCATAACTATTTGCTGAATATACATGGTATACTGGATCATTAATCCACTGAATTTCCCAGTTAGGATCTTTCTCTCCTGGATTAATTTTCACACCCGTGTTAAACTGCTCGGCAAAACTTGAAATTGTTGCTCCTACACACAATCCGTTATAGTCAATATCGGTAGCGATATCATTTGCTGGGTTGGTATCTAATTCGGCGGTAATGGTCACTGTATTGGTGAAATCACCTTTATAATCACTAGGTATAGCAATGTTCACCGAATAAATTATGCTATCTCCAACAGGAATATCTACAATGTCATTTAAAGCTCCTGATTGGCTTCCAACTATGCCCGAAACAGCACCTCCGTACGCTACAGCATCCCACGAAACATCTCCACTTGTTATGTCTGTTGGAAGCGGATCATCCACAGCTACATCAACCGCATCTGAAGGACCATAGTTTTTTACTACAATGGTATATTCAGATGTTGTTCCTGGGGTATAATCGTCTCTATTATCCGTTTTAGTAACGCCTAAATCTGTGTTACAATCTTTAATTACGAAGTAAATACTATCCACCCCTTCACATCCTAAAAGGGTATTATAAACTCTTACTTCAGCGGTATAAATCCCGGCTAGAACGGATGTTAATCCTGATAGCACAAACTGACTATCTATAGGTAAAGTCGTTTGTACAACATCTGCTATTCCTGCGGTATTTGCGGCAGCATCCCAATCGATAGTATATTGATCAGGATTACCACTTGTGATCTCATAAGGAATAAGTGTATTATTGGTTTCTGTACAAACTGCTACTGTATCAACTTCTATAGTTTGAGCAGCTACTTTTACAATTATATTATCAATTCCTATAAATGCCCAATCTCCTCTTGGTGCTAATAATAGGCGATCGTAATTTCTGGTTGGCGTAAACTTAAATGAATACTCGTTCCATTGTGCTCTGCTATCTATAGTAGCCGATGTTCCCAAATGATCTACTTCAGGAATCGCGCTTATTGTTGTCCAATCGCTTTGAGTTACCACATCTAATACTGGACTTGTACCTTCTTCAATTCCAAAAAAGTCTGCTTTTGCATAGTTATCCCATCCAGCTTGATTTCGAACTAAAATACTATAAGCTATAAAGCTGATTTCATATTCTTGATTTGCAAAGAGGTTAGTTGGTAACGATCCAATAATAACTTCCTGAGCACTGGTAGGCTTTCCTGATAATGGTGAGTGCAACCCAGCATAAGCTGTCCCACCATCTACATGAGGAACTAAGATATTATCGGGAATATTTGAACAAACACCTGGATCATGTACAAAAAGACCAGCAGTAAGAGCTGAATTTACCCAAGCAGAGTTTCCAGCATAAGCATCGGCAAATTTATCATAACTCGGTGCCATACAATTCACGTAATCCTCAAAATCGGTCATCAGGATAAAACACGAAGTTGGATCAGGATCTTCATCTATATCGATTGCAACATTGTTGGTGCTATCCAAATCTTCCATTCCTGTAGTCGTATTGATGGTAACTGTATTCACTAGGTCTCCATATTTAGCACCAGAAACAGCAGCGGTAACCGTGTAAACTATACTATCTCCAACAGCTAAATTTACAGTATCAATAATACTTCCTAAACCTGCAACCCCAGCATTGTTGCTTGCTGTTCCGTGAAATACTGCTGTCCATGAAAAATCATTTACTCCATTAGGAATCGGATCAGATACCGTTGCATCTTCAACATCTATAGGTCCATTATTTTTTGCTACGATTATATAAACTGTATTCGCCGATCTCTGATACATTGGTACGCCATCGGTTTTAGTGACTTCTAAATCGGTTGGACAATCTTGGCGCGTTTCATCCTGACTCGTAAAAACCGACTGACCGCCATTTGCAAGCAGTGGAACTCCATCCGAATCAACAGCACCAACCAAACTTAAATCGCCTTGTAAATCATCATAAGTAAATCCAGCTCCTCCTTCCAACGCATCAGGACAACCGTCATTATCGGAATCTAAATCAGTTGCATCGGGAATTCCATCACCATCTGTATCGTATAAACATGATCCATCTGTACCAACATATAGTGATTTTGTACCATCGTTTAAACTAACATTACCGGGTCCATCAGCAATCTTTTTTCCAATTAAAGGATTTACAGCCATATCTATTTCGTAAATCCCACCAGTAAAGTTTTCAGAGAAATAGAGTTTTCCATCAAGCGTTGAATAAGCTGCACCGAAGGCTACTTTTGTAAAAGGAGCCTCTGGTATAGAAGGAATCCCTTGTATTATCCCTAAATTAGTGTGTGTNCCTAGGGTTCCATTATATTGTTGAAGTTCTCCATCTTTTATNCCGTAAAANAATCCATCAAGCGGATTTAAAGCCATATCCGGAACACCTACTCCGCCTACGGNAACTGAATTAATAAGTTGTGTATAAGTAGGGGATGCAGGATCTCCATCAAATACTTTCATTTCACCTCCAGTTCCTCCACGAATCACAAAAGTGTTGTCCGTGTTGTTATATGCTCCAGTAACAAATGAACCAGTTGCTATAAAATTTGTACTAAAAACAACCGACCAATCCTCTGGGTTTATAATATCAATCGCAACGGCTTTATTCGTGTTTTGATTCATTCTTACGCACCAGAAATACCCGTCATCGTCATTAAAACCTATTCCATTATAATATTCATCAAACGTATATACAGAATCATTTTCACCAGTTACCAAATCGATAGTATATACCTTAGAGGGAGATTCTTGAAACAAAAAACCAAGCCTTGGACTTCTTCCACCAATTTTCTGAGGACAGCTTTCATCTTCATCTAAAATCCCATCATTGTCATCATCAATATCAATCCAATCGGCTATTCCATCGCCATCCGAATCGATATTGCAATCGTTCAAATTTGATGTGTAGGCTATTAAAACACTATCACTATCGGAGCATCCAAACTCGTTAGTAACGGTAACTTTATACTCATAAGTAGAATCTACTGTAATTTTTCTTCCTGTTTCATTACCAACATTCCATTTGTATTTTAAGTGCTCTCCAGGATCTAATGTCACTGGATCTTCTCCTTCACAAAAAGTTTCATTTTCCTGTAATTGAACATTTGGAAATGGATGCGTTTTAACATAAATAGAATCCTTAACTGTGACCGGAGTTTTCGTAATAGGTCCAAAATAAATATCATCCATTGCAAAATCATTTCCAATACCTAATGTGTTTTGATTTAGCACACAAATTTCAGCTGAAGTCGTTTGGTCTGAATCCCATTCTCCCGCCATGTTTTGCCAATTACATTGTGTTCCTTCAATTTGTAATTCATCCCCTAAAGTTGTGCCATTTACCCAAAACTGAAGGGTTGGTGGATTACTTGCATGCAAAGAAGTTACCCAAGCTGAGAATTCATATTTTGTATTTTGCAAAACAGTAATGTTTTGGCACCAAATCTTAACTCCTGGCACTTCAGACGCATCCGTAATAAACATTTTCCCTGATCCCGAAGTAACGTCTCTACAATCCGAAAAATATGCTCCAAACGATTCAGGTTCATCATGAANACAATAAGCCCCTCTAGCGATAGGTGCAGTACAATCGGTTGTGTACTCGGTTGTGAAATCAGAATTCCCTGCTTCAAAATCTCCGTTTACAACTATGTTTTCACCTCTAACTTTATCTGAAGATCCTGTGTAGACATACCAAGCATCAACTCCAGCTACTTTTATCGAATCGTTATTCAATGAGGTAAAAGACTCTCCGCTTAACCAAGTTCCGCCTGCCATTCCTCTTTTGTCAGATAGGATAACAGAGTCTCCAGTACAAACCCAAATAGTATCTATAGAGCTATCATCTAATGTAGGACAAGAGTTTGTGGCTTCATCAACACTACTACCAGTAGTTTGTCCGCCAGAAGCGTCAGTTGGAACACCGTTAACATCAACTCCTCCACTAATTATTTCATTCGTTAAATGTTCCCAAACAAAAGAGGCAGAACCTTCTATAGCATCCGGGCAATCATCATCGTCTGAATCAATATCTAAGTAATCTGCAATCCCATCACCATCATAATCTGAACAGAGTGAAATCTCTATATCTGTATTGTTATTTGCTGAATTAAAATCAGATTCAAAAGTTAGCGTAAAACCTTCTATTGGCTGATTGGAAGTAATATTATATTCTGCCCAAGGCTGAGCAGGGACATTTGTTGTCCCTTCAACAATTACGGAATTCCCCGACATTGTAACCGTTGCACTTGAAGACGAATTCACAATCCATTCAAAATCAAGCGGAACAACTCCCATTGGGGTAATAATTACTCTTTCATTTTTATTATGGCGTGTATCAGATATTTCTCCTCCTGAAAGAATAGGTATATTTAATTGTTCAAAAGTGAAATCTACATCAAAAGACATAGCGTCTCCTTTTTGATTAAAGTTTACTTCTCCAGGTGTGCCAGCAATGATCACAGTTGGTACAACTGACCCGGAAGTCACTACGTTATATGGTGCGCTTATCGTTACGTCCGTCACTAATGGTCCTCCATTAATATTGGTTGTTGAAGTCAAAGAAGCGTCTCCTAAAGTAAGAGAAGAAGTTCCCAACGTACTAAAATCTACAAAAGATAAAGTACACTCATCGGTATCTAATATCCCATCATTGTCATCATCTAAGTCAATATTATCAGGTACACCATCATTATCGTTATCAATTAAGCTTGATCCTTCTCCTGCTGCATCGAATGTATAAGGGCTTTCATTGGCATCATCATTTGGAATGGTAATCGTTGCAGTATGATTTCCTAAAGTTAAAGGATCATAAGTAATAGTAAAGGGAACTCTACCTCCTGGAGGAATTGTAGTTAAAGTAGGTTGGGTAATGGTAAACTGACCATCGGAACTGGTTATATTTCCTGTTATTTCAAGATCGGATGAACCTTCGTTTTCTATCCAATAAGTTGAAGTTTTTAATTGAATAATACTAAGAGTTGAGAAATCAGTTCCATCTGTAGTACTAGGAGAACTGTCTCCATTGGTAATATCAATATTATTTCCTATTACTGAAATTTCCTGTTGTGCTATAGCCGAAACCATTGCAAAAAAGGAAAACAGGAAAAATAATATCTTTTTCATATGTTTTAAGTATCTGTTTTTAACCAGATTAGAAACTAAAAAGTACATTACCTAATCGCGGTAACAGTTCCCACCAATTCCTGTTCGTCTAAATCATCTTTTTTATAAAATCCAGTAACAATGATTTTGTAAACATACACATCAATTTGCACTTCTCTTCCATTTACCGTTCCATCCCATTGGTTGGAAGGATCGTGAGAGGTGAAAATTCGTTCTCCCCAACGATTAAAGATCATGAGTTTATAGCTTACGATATTCGACATTTTAGGTTCGAATTTATCGTTTCTTCCATCTCCGTTTGGTGTAAAAGCATTGGGTACAAAAAAGGTCATCGGACAAAATTCTTCTACTGGAACTTCTACATTTATCGGACACATTGGATAATGGTAAAGCGTTGCTCCATATATTCCTTCTTGCGTAACTACCAAGTTACTATCTGGTCTACCACTTTCACCCTCGTCCCAAATAACTTTTGCATTACTCGAAAGACTAATGGTTATCTCATCAATGTAATCGAAACAATTCAAAACCTCATTAACTACAGGTTCATCGGCAAATGGCAAAAACTCAACTTCTTTTGAACCAACTGCCGAACAGCTTACCCCGTTTAATTCGTTGGTTACAGTAACCGAATACTCACCTGTTTGAGTAACTACTTCATCTTGCGTATCCGTTCCGGTATTCCATTCAATTCTATCGGTATTTACATCAATAATCAAATCAATTTCATCACCTTCACACGCTAAGGAATCACCTTGGATTTTAAATTCGTCAGGTTGTTCCACCATCGTTACATCAGCATCATCTTGTTGCTTACAACCGTTTTCATCCGTTACAGTTACGGTATAATTTCCTTCCGTTAAAGCAGGTGTTGTTTGATTGGTTCCTACTCCGCCGCTAGTCCATTCGTAACTTACAGCAGTAGATGAAATTGCTGTTAACACAACATCTGTAACATTGGAACATATAGTTCTATCTCCAACAAATACATGCGGAAGTGTATCTACTTTTAAAACACCTGTAGCTGTATCCTTACAAGTGTTTACATCTTCGATAATTACAGTATAATTCCCTGCCTTGGTACCTGAAGTTGTTCCTTGACCTCCTTTTCCTTTTTCACTCCAAACATAGCTCGTTGCTGTTGCAGATGTTGCAATGAATTGCCCGTTAGGATCACCAAAACAAATCGTATCGTTGTTAACGGTAACTGTTGGTGGGATATTGTAGGTTAATGTAGCTTCATTGGTGTCTTTACAACCATTTACATCCNTAATTTCAACTTGATAAATTCCTTCTAAAGTTCCATTAGTAGTTGGAGCTATTCCGTCTCCTAATTCTTTCCATAAATAAGTTGTTGCTGTTAATGAAACAGCTGCAAATTCTCCAGTTCCACCCGGACAAATAGAAGTATCTCTTACCGTTACAACTGGCAATTCATGTACAGTTACAACTACGCTATCGCTATCGGCACATCCAAACGAATTGGTTACTGTTATTTTGTGTTCTCCTATTTCATTCACGGTGATTGACTCTCCTATTTCCCCATTAGACCAATTCCATGAAATAGCGTCATCACTTAAGGCTTTTATATTGGTAAACCCACCTTTACAAAAGCTAGTGTCATTTGGTAAAACAACGTCAATATCATGTGTTTCGATATTGATTGTATCTTGAATTTCGCATCCTCCAACACTTGTAATTTCTACCGAATATTCACCAGTGGTATCTGCATCGATAGTTTGCGTTGTTTCCCCAGTGCTCCATACCCAACTTGCTGCATCAGGATTTTGAGCATCTAACGTAATTGAACTTCCAAAACACATTGCTGTATCTGCACCAATATCGGTTGATTCTAATTCACTTTTAACACTAATATTTATTGTTCCTGCGTTATCGGTATAAACGCCATCATCGTAAAAAGCCATGTATAATTCACCTGATGTTGTTGGTGTGAATTTTAAGGAAGTAATATCACGGTAGTATGTTTCTAATCCTGAATCGAATTGACCATTTCTGTTTTGATCAATAAACGCCATAAAACCAAGAATTGGCGCTTTTTCTGTTCCGGATCCTGATAAACCTGTCCAACCATGTGGACTGTCATCGTAANCCGTTATTACATCAAGTTGAGTATCATTTGGTCGGTAACGCGTTCGTGTTAAACTCACATGATTTCCCGATCCAGTATTATAAATCAAAGTCGTTATTGTATTTCCTTCTTCAGGACCATTATCGGGAACAAATGTTTTGGAACCGCCAGCAGGACTTACTGCATAAGGAACTCCAGTAACTACATTCCCCATTTTTACCCAACCTGGATTTTTTGAATCGATTGTCCCTGCTGCTTCAAAATTACAATCCTTCTTATCTAAATCTATCGCGATATTATTATCAGGGAAGGTATCGTTGTCAACAGTAATCGTAACCGTATTCTCTAAATCACCAACAAAATCAGGTGGTACAACTATNTTTACTGTGTAAACAATACTGTCTCCAACTGGAATAAAAACTTCATCGATTAATGCTCCGTTCATTACGCTGTTCACCGTTGAAGTTGCCCCTCCAAAAGGAGTAGCGGTCCAAGTAACATCTCCTGCTAAAATTCCTACTGGAAGAGGATCGGAAACATCTCCATCAACAACATCGGCAGGACCAAAGTTTCTTGCAACAATAGTGTAAATCGTGGTTGCACCTGAAAAGTATTTATCGGTAAAATCTGTCTTTGTTACTTCCGCATCAGTATTACAGGATTGAACTGCCAAAGTCATGGATGCGGTATCCTTACAACCATCATTATCGGTTACAACAAGTTCATAAATAGCCGATTGGTTAACGTCGATTGTCTGACTAGTTTCTGTGGTNGTCCATAAATAATTCAGCCCAGCAGTATCTGCATCCAACGTAACCGTTTCGCCAGTACAAATCGTTGTATCTCTTAATTCAATTTCTGGTCGGGGTAATTCGATGGTTAGNACAGAAGTATCCACATAACATTCTTGCGTAATATCCGAGTAAATTCGAATTGGAGTTCTACCAGAAGTATCGATGTTAACTGTTTGAACATCAATTAAAGTTCCGTTGTTCCATGAAAGACTATCAAATCCGCTTCCTACAATTTCCCATTCTACCGTATCACCCGCACAAAAATTANTGTCTCCCTGTAATTCATACTCGCTTAAAGCAACCGCATAAATAGAATCGGAAGTGTCTTTACAACCTGCTTTATCATATTCATATTGGTAGTAACCAGTTTCTGTAGCAAACAAACTATCGTTAATTTCACTAGGGATTTCTACCCCATCTTTAAACCACCTGTATGAATCATATCTTCCTGAAGTTTCAAAAATGTGACCAGGCAAACAAGTAACAGAATCTTCCACTACACCTTCTTTCCAACCTGAATAAAACCCACCAAAACCAGCGGCTCCATTGTATCCTGAAAAACTAACCAACGCAAGAGTTTTAGAGTAAACAGCGATGTGCCCTTTTAAATTTGAAACCTTGTAATAAACATAATCCGAATTAGGAACGTTCTTGGCAGGACCTAATAAACTATTACTTTTCACTCCATCTTTAAAAAATTCTATATCTGAACCAGTTTTCGTAGTAACAATATTTACACTCCCACCTTGAAGGTTTAAGTTACCTGCTTTATTTATAAATGGAATTTCATCAACGTAATTAGAGGTTTCACAAGTAATAGCAGGTAAAAAATTCATACCAGGAGTTTTATTGTCATTTTTACTAGACCCCATCATAAATTGGTAAGCGTAAGCTGGTACACTTGTTTCAATAAACATTGCTCCATTAATATACTTCGAACCATTAGCTAGGTAATATTGCCCTGCGTTTAAAGTTTTTACAACGACACCATTAATTGTAACTTCTGTACCATTTTTGTGCGCAATAACCATTACTTGCTCAAGGCCATTTACCCCTGAGGCCCCGCGAACGANAGCATATTTAGAACCTACTTTATCATAAGGAACAATTTGATCTGCTCCATAATCAGCCTGATAATTATTGGTCATATATCCCCCCATCGAACCTGAACTAACAGCAATTGATTTATCAGAAGTAATTAAACCTCCGTTAAACCCAGCACCGGCATTTCTATTGGGAACATCGGCATTTTTAAGTGCTAATACATAAGTTTCACCTTTATTTAAATTTATTGTGAATGGTGCATTTGTATTAGGAGCGTCGGGCCCGTGTAAAACAGGTTTAACTTTAGTTAAATTAATTGTTACAGTTGTATTATCCTCTGTTGCATAAATTCCAAAAGTCGCCAATTTACTTCCTAGAGAATTTAATCCCCACAAACTTGCTTTTTGAGGGGTAGGCATGTGTCCTATTCTAAAAGTTTTACCAAGAGCGTTTTTTCCTTTAGCAGTTATTGAAGCTGCTTGTGCATTATTACTCGATCTTATTCTAACATTACAATAAACTGGAGCATCGGACACAACGCGAATCCCTCTACCTATTAATGGTCTATTTAATTGGTTTTTACCAATCATTAAATCTGTATTGGGACCATTCATTTCTCCAGCTGCACCATAAGCAATTGGAGCGCCATTTGAAACAGTACCCGCGTTAATTATATTGTTAGCCCCATCATAAATAGTGTAATTCACAGGAGTTAGAGATGGTGTAGAAAGATAAATTATTTGATGACCAGCGTCACCAATGAACCGGTGAACAGCAGAAGTCAAAGGTGCAAGATAATGCTCCGTATCCAACTGGGAAAATCCAGTTGATGCGATAATAAACAGCAATATTGTCCAATATTTTTTTCTCACTATTTTTAATACAATTTAACAATGTAAAATAATAGTTATCATTATGAGATGATACACAATTCTTTGATAATTGTATACAATTATACTAAACACCCTTGTATTACCTTGTTTTAAGATNTTTTGTTCGGAGAATAGTAAATTAATTAAAAACCAATAAATGGTAATTGTATTGAATTTCAAGAAACGTTTTCTTAAAAAATCGTCAATTCTTATTAAGGAATTGTACACACTTTAAAACCAAAAAAAGATAATATTTAATTATGACCATTTCTCAAAGTATTAAACTTGTTGCCTTATTTTTAAGTATTTCCCTATCAACATTCGCTCAAGTAACCGACACCTTAGATTTAGTTTGGAGTGATGAATTTGATGGCAATGAATTGGATAATTCTAAATGGACAGCATGTCCTGAATGGCACCGACAAGGAGGCAGTTATTGGGAAGCTGATAATGCCTGGCTAAATGGGCAAGGACAATTAAAACTTAGAGTTTCCGAACGCAACGATTCAGTTTTTTGCGGCGCAATTCGGACACACAATCGATACAATCAAAAATATGGTTACTTCGAAGTAAAGTGTAGAGTTCCCCAAATTCATGGTGGATGGGCTGCATTTTGGTTAATGCCTTATGGGAACAAAGTAGGGGATTTAGGGAACGACGGTACTGAAATGGATGTGTTCGAATCCATAAATGGCTGGAACGGAAAAGTAAATCAGGCGCTACATTGGGATGGTTATGGAACGGAACATCAAAANGCAAGTAAATCGATGACTAACTGGGGTTTATACGATGGAAAATATCATGTTTTTGGAATGATGTGGACACCTTCTGAGTACATCTTTTACATTGACAATATAGAAACTTGGAGAACCTCTGCTGGTGGTGTTAGTGATGTGGAACAGTACATGAAACTTACAATGGAGGTCTCTAATGCTACCTGGCCTGGAGACTGGAATAATCAAACAACTACACCAATTACATGGACAATAGATTATGTTAGGACATATCAGTTGCCTACCGTTACGAGCAGTAAAAACGTTTTAGTAAAATCAAGTGTTTCGGTTTACCCTAACCCTTCTGCTGGTTTGTTTACTATTGAAAATAGCTTTCAGGTATTAACGGTTTACACCATTAATACATTACAAGGAAAGCAAGTGTTAAAAGGACAATTAAGTGCTGATAATAATCAATTAGACGTTTCCGCTTTATCATCGGGGGTGTACATTCTTAATGTTGGAAATGAAGGGATTAAAATAATCAAGCGATAATTTTTAACGTCGAGAATGGTTTGGTTTTACATGGAACGCTTACTAAAATGTAAAGATCCCACGCTACGCTCTGGATGACGTACACAATCAAAAAAAGTAAAACAAAGAAAGCTTACCCAAAAAATCACAAGCCAAGAAATCACACCAAGAAATCACACCCCACGAACGTCATTCAGAAGGAGGAACGACTGAGGAAACTTTAAGCAAGC
>JGI24539J26755_10000833_pt1 | contig 14568 bp, 15 predicted proteins | sample NorSeaMetagenome_2_FD_26755 | JGI IMG/M metagenome (IMG submission 26755) | reverse complement strand
CAATTCAAATATTAGTCAAAAAAGTGGTGTAACAGAACCAGTATTTTGGGATAATGGTGGAGCATCTCCTGGTTTTCCAGCAGCTAATTAATAATTAAAAAATAATAAAAGATGAAAAAACAAATAAATAAAATAGTATTATTACTGCTTTCAGTAATTGTGATAAGCAGTTGTGAGACAGAAGATAAGGCTATTGATCAAGTATTTGCCGGTGTCGAATATGGCGCTGTTCTTAGAAAGTTAGAAATTACATCGGGTAGTTATAACTTATCTGATTTAAACTCTGCTTTTTCAGTTATTGTTGAAGAACAAGACGAAGAATATGGAGCATTATTATCTGAAGTAGATGTATATGTTTCTAAAGGTGGAAATGAAGCAATGGTATCTACGGTACCTGCTAGTGCTTTTACTATCGGTGAAAAAGGATTGCCTGTTACTGAAATTTCAGTAACTTTAGGACAAGCCTTGGATGCCTTGGGTCTAGGAAGTAATTATGGTGTTGGTGACGTATTTGGAATACGTTTATCACTAAAATTAACTGATGGTAGAGAATTCTCTGCTGCTTCTGCTAGTGGAAGTTTACAAGGATCTTATTTTTCTTCTCCATTCTTCTATACTTCAGCTATATTATGTACTCCAAAACCAGGAGATTATGTAGTTGATATGCAAGATTCATACGGAGATGGATGGCAAGGTGACGGTATCAAAGTAACTTTTGATGGTGGACCAAGATCTGGTGAAATAGTTTTCATAGATATGTTAAGTTCTTATTCAGGAGGACCAGCATGTTGTGGTTGGACAAGTTCTTCAGAAACTTTAAATGTTCCTGTAGGAACTCAAGGTTTTGCATGGGAATACACAGGAGATTCTTACCCAGGTGAGGTTTCTTTCCAGATTTACGCTCCAGATAATTCATTATTATTATCGGCAGCTAATCCTGCACCAGGATCTTTAACAATCTTGAATTGTTTATAAAATAGAATTTAAAACTAAATTTTAGTAACCTAAGATTTAATATAAAATCTAAAACCTTCCAAATTAATTTTTGGAAGGTTTTTTTTATTAATATAAAATAAAAAAAAATTCAAAATATAAAACATCATTTATTATACTACATTTGCATGCATGACTGAAAACACGACAATTTTTGGATTAAGGGCTATCATTGAAGCCATAGGTAGTGGTTCAACACTCAATAAAGTATATCTTCAAAAAGGGCTAAGAGGAAGTTTGTTTTTTGAATTAGAAACACTCATCAAAAAAGAGCGAATTACTACTAGCTTTGTTCCGGTAGAGAAATTAGATAGGCTTTCAAAAAATAAAAACCATCAGGGAGCAGTAGCTCAAATATCTCCAATAGCGTTTGCAGATTTAGAAAAATTAATTGATGATAGTTTAGAGCGTACTGCTACTCCTCTATTCTTAATATTAGATCAAATTTCTGATGTAAGAAATTTTGGAGCCATTATTAGAACTGCAGAATGTACTGGAGTTCACGGAATTATTATTCAGCAAAGTGGAAGTGCCCCCATAAACGCAGAAACCATTAAAACTTCAGCTGGTGCAGCGTTTAAACTTCCTATATGTAGAGTTAATCATATAAAGGATGCTATATACACATTACAAGCCTCTGATATAAAAATTGTTGCGGCTACTGAGAAAACAGAAGACTTGATCTATGCTATAGATTTCAAGCAACCTATTGCTATTGTAATGGGTTCTGAACATAGAGGAATTAACCCATCTGTTTTAAAAATTGTAGACTATACGGCAAAACTTCCTTTATTAGGAACTATAGATTCATTAAATGTTTCTGTTGCTTGTGGCGCTTTCTTATATGAAACTACGCGTCAAAGATTATCGTAATCTTTATAAGTTCGAATCAATTACTCACTGTCTTCATATGGCTCCTCCACTACCTTTGGAGGTGAAAAGTTGCCATTTTCGTCAAATAACAAATCAAATTCAGACTTTGAAAATTGATATTGCTCTTTTATGATTCCTTTTTTTCTATAGAGATAAGAAAACAATAGACCTACTAGGAAACCTGATAAATGACCCTCCCATGAAATTCTATCTTCAGTTGGCAGTATAAGCCAAATCATACTTCCATATAAAAAAATAACAACTAGAGACATAGCAATAAGTCTGTAGTGTTTTCTAATAATACCACTAAAAAAAATAAAACTAAATAATAAATAAATAGTTCCACTTGCGCCTATGTGATATGAACCTCTGGCAATACCCCAACAAATTAAACCCGATAAAAGTGTTCCGTAGATAAGAACCTTATGGGCAATTGTTTTGTAGAAATAAAATAATGAGGCTAGCAGAACAAACAAGGGCACAGAGTTATTAGAAAGATGAGAGGCATCACTATGTATGAATGGAGAGAAAAAAACACCTCTAAGGCCTTTAATTTCTCTCGGCAGGATTCCATAGGAATTAAAATTATACCCAAATCTAATTTCTATCCAATAAATAATCCATATGGCCAAAATAGCAACTACTGGAATCCAGAGTACATTTTTGTGATAACTAAGAGCATTGTCATTTTGCATAAATAAATTTAATCAAAAATAAATCCAATTACTAAAATAACAACTTCTGTCATAAATCTTTACTATTTTTATAGTTATGAATGAACCTTTGGCAGAAAGAATACGCCCAAAAACACTTGAAGACTATATTAGTCAGCGCCATTTAATAGGTGAAAAAGGAATTTTAACCCAACTTATTAAACAAGGAATACTACCGTCTATAATATTTTGGGGACCCCCTGGCATAGGGAAAACCACATTGGCAAATATTATAGCAACAACATCTGAACGCCCTTTTTTTACTCTTAGCGCTATCAGCTCTGGAGTTAAAGATGTGAGAGAAATTATAGAAAAAGCAAAAAAAGGTAGTGGTTTATTTACAACTAAGAACCCCATATTATTTATAGATGAAATTCATCGTTTTAGCAAATCACAACAAGACTCTTTATTAGGAGCGGTAGAGAAAGGATGGGTTACCCTTATCGGAGCAACTACTGAAAACCCAAGTTTTGAGGTAATACCAGCACTATTATCTAGATGTCAAGTATATATCTTAAACTCATTTGATAAAAGTGATTTAATCCTATTACTAAAAAGGGCCATAAAAAAGGATACTATTTTATCAAGAAAAGAGATTAAACTGAAAGAAACCGATGCCTTGCTTCAAGTTTCTGGAGGTGATGCACGAAAATTATTAAATATTTTNGAATTGGTNGTAGGGAATGAAGATAAGATCACCATCACTAATAAATTGGTGCTAGAAAAAATTCAAAAAACAACAGTAAGATATGATAAAACAGGAGATCAGCATTACGATATTGCTTCTGCTTTTATAAAGTCTATAAGAGGAAGTGACCCTAATGGAGCGGTATACTGGCTTGCAAGAATGATTGAAGGAGGTGAAGATGTAAAATTTATTGCTAGAAGATTACTAATAGCAGCTTCAGAAGATATTGGAAATGCTAATCCTACAGCCTTAATTTTAGCCAACAATACGTTTCAGGCTGTTAGTGTTATTGGTTATCCAGAATCTAGAATTATTTTAAGNCAATGTGCAGTATATCTAGCAAATTCTCCAAAAAGTAATGCNTCGTATATGGCTATAAATAAAGCTCAAGAAATTGTAAAGAAAACAGGAGACTTACCGATACCGCTTCACTTAAGAAATGCACCTACAAAACTAATGAAAGCCTTAGCGTATGGGAAAGACTATAAATATGCTCACGATTATCAAGGAAACTTTGTGCTAGAGGAGTTTTTACCTGAAAGTATTACAAATACAAAAATATATGATCCTGGAGGAAACCCCAGAGAGGAACAGTTTAGAGAAAAGCTAAAAAACACATGGGGAGATAAATATGGCTATTAAAACTTTATTTGAAGTTTTCTTGTTATTAATAATTGTTCCTCATAATATTCCACAAGCCAATGGCTTCCTTTGTTACTTAGTATTCCGTTTTTATTCTTTATAATATATACATCCTTTTTACTCGTATTAAGAATCTCAAAAACAAGCTCATTAGTTGAGTTTGTGAGTTGATAACCTGTTTTACTTTTTTGTGCGCTTAAAATATAACTAGTTGAAGTTTTCTTTTCCTTAGTTATTGTATCTAAAACTTCTAAAGGTTTTATTTCTATAGCTTTACCCTTGNAGGCTTTCTTTAATTCTTGAGTGTTATTTTCAGTAGTTGAATTTTCAATTTTTTGAGAAGAGAAAGAAGCATAAATNAGATTTAAATTTTCAATTGTAAAAAAAGCATTTCTAATGGATTGCCTAAAAGATCTCTCATAGTCCTTAAGTTTACTAGCACCTAACTTTGATGTGAACAATACCTTACCATTACAATCAGCTAACTCTATATAGTTTCTGGTGGCAAAGAGATTAGACTTATCTTTTACGTCTACATGCAAAGCACTACATTTATTATAATATAACTCCTCTGGAAGTTCTTCATTATCTAAATACACTTCATAACCAGCCTTAGAAAATAAAAATTTTGTAAAGGAATTGGCTTTGTAACGATTTACCTGTTTTAAGAAATCAAATGTACTTTTAACAATAACATACTGTTTTTGTGAAGGGATACTTTTTTGCCCAAAAGAGGGAGAAGTCAAAAAAATAAGCATAAGAAAAAAGCATATATATCTCATAATTAATCTATTACAATATTAAATCCAAAATTAAAAGCAATGGAATTAGCAGTGGATACATCAGCAACTCCTAATAGGTTATCTAAACCTCCAAACACATATAGTTTACCTAATTGAAGAGAAGTTGCAGCACCAAAAATAGTAGAAGAATAGTCATTTATCGTATGGGTAAACTTGGTGTGTATTTTTTTTGAAAGAGAAGCCTCATAGAAACTCGTGAAAGAAAATTGAGGTTTAATAGGTCTCATTATATTGTGGAGCTGAAAACCTACAGCGTTATAGTAATATTGTTTGTGAGTTTTAGAATAACAACTTTTACTCCGTTTTTCTCCAAAACTATACTTAAATGCAGCATTAATTTTCATTGGTCTCCATGATGTATAGGCCTCTTGAGTTTGTTCTGTAATCACNCTATCTCTAAAATCTTGTTCAACTTGTTGCCAGTAATTACTAAGACTAGAAGTATCATATTCAAAATTTAAACCATCTAAAGTATAATTTCCATCGATATTAAAATTTTTGGTATTTTTTGAATGTTTTACGAAACCAATATCTAGTAAACTCGCCGTAAATTCAAGTTGAGATGTAAAATGGTAAGTAAGACCTAAGTCTAACCCTAAGCCTAAATTACCCCCTAGAAACGTTCTCGAAAAATATTCATTTGGAGAATCTACATACTCATCATCAGAATCTACTATTCCAGAGGTTCTAATTTGGCCGTTTATATTATTTAAGGATTGACGTATGATATTTTCATTGCTCGTTGTAGAACTAAAAGTTCCAGAATTATTAAGNGATTCGATATTTATACTCGAGGAATAAATTTTAACTCTTGCTCCAATATTAAGTTTTTCACTTACTTTTTTTGAAATTCCAGCATGAAAAACTCCAAGAAAATCACCTTTCATAGAAACTTGAGATAAAGAAAAAGTACGGTTTAAAAAAGGCTCATTACCGTAATAAAATAATTCTATGAAATCTTTTGGCATATAACTTATAAAATCAAGCTCTTCATAAAACCCAAAGCTTAAGTACGTTTTTTTATCCAACCTAAAACCAACATTTAAAACATCAATTTTAGTATTAAAATTAATGTAATCTGTTGAATTAATTTTATTCAACACGCCTTCAAAACGAGTTCTAAAAGCTCTAGAATCATTTGAAAATAAGTCATTTAGGTTAAATCCTGTGAGTCCGAGGTTAAAGGAAAAATCAGATAACATCGGAATACCATAATGGCTTTTGAAATTTGTTTCTGCACCAGGATTTAATAGTAATGTTTGCGGTGTCTCCCCAAAAGAAAAAGCTAATTTCTGTTGAGATTTTAATGAACCCGTAACAATTAAAGCTATAAGTAATAGTAATTTTTTCATTTTTATTTTAAATACTTAAATGAAAAGTTCCAGTAGATTTGAACTTTATTATTTGGTAAATATTGGGGTCAATTTGTGTAGTTGATGGATTTAACTTTACCTCTACCCTAACTTTTCTTGAAGTTAAAAATATAGGGGAAGCATCAATTTCAATGGATTCTGATGCTACATAATTTAAATCTTGAGGAACTATAGTGAAACTAGGAATAGTTCGAGTGATGTTATCGTTACCGTCAAAAAAGACGATATTAACTTCAAAAGATCTATCAAATCTATTTTCAATTTCAAAATCAAAAACAGCTTTAAAAACATCATTTCTGATGGCAGACGATTTAAAAACTCTAAAATCTGAAGTATCTGTAATCATTGGTATTTCCGTGCCTGTGGTACTGTTATAAAAATCATCTTGATTCAACTCAAAGTAAATTAAAGGTGTAGTAAGTATGGGATCTACATTTAAATTAATTTCATCGAAATTTAAGTTATCAGTACAAGAAATTAAAAAACAAAGACTAAAAAATGCTACTAGATTTTTTATGTACATATTCATAGGATTAATAATTGAATCGTGTTTTTTTTAAGATTTTAAAGATATTCTTTTAAATCTAATAGATGGTTAATTGAAGTTATATTTTTTGGAACTTTAGTTAAATGTTCTGAGTTGAAGTGTATGGCTTTTATTCCACAATTCAGAGCTCCCTCAATATCGGCCTCTAGGTTATCTCCAATCATAATACAATTAGAAGCANTTGCATTCACTTTTTCTAATGCATATTCAAATACTTTCTTATTTGGTTTTTTAACGCCTACAGATTCTGAAGTGATAATAACATCGAAAAAATTATAAATACCAGATTTTTTCATTTTTTTAGTCTGAATTTCTTCAAAACCATTTGTAATAATATGAAGTTGATAGTGAGTTTGTAAATATTCTAAGATCTCAAAGGTTCCATCGAATAGATGGTTGTGGTTGGGAAGTTTGGCAATATATTCATCTGAAAGATGGTGTATGACCTCATCTTTAACAGGAAGCTTTAGTGCATCAAAAGTTTCCTTCAATCGTAGATATTTTAATTCTTTTTTAGTCACTTGTTCTTCTCTATATTTTTTCCAATAGCTAAAATTAATTGGAATGTATATTTTCAAAAACAAGTCAATATCAACGATTACATTAGCGGCTGGTAAAATTTCTTTAAAAGTTAACGCAGAATTTTTTTCAAAATCCCAAAGNGTGTGATCTAAATCAAAAAAAACATGTTGTATTTTCATAAGGTAAATATAATAATCTAGCGTTAAAANTGTTTGAACTTATTATATATTTGATTTTTAAGATATAACTGTTGAAAAAAAAGCTTCATATATTATTTTTGTGTGGATGGTATCCATCTTCGGTACTTCCTCAAAATGGTGATTTTATTAAAAGACATGCGGAAGCTGTTAGCAGTAAACATCGGGTTAGTGTACTACATATTATTTCTAAAACTGGGGTGTCAAAAACTCAAATTGAAGTGATAAAAAAAGGTGATTTAGCTACTTATATTGCCTATATACCTCCAAGTTCTAATCCAATCATAAAATTAATTAGATTTTGGAATGCCTATAAAAACATCTTGAGGCAAATAGGCAGTTTTGATGTAGTTCATCTCAATAAACTATACCCTTTTGGTGGATTTGCTCTTCACTTAAATAAGTTTAAAAACATCCCCTATATCATCTCAGAACACTGGACAGGCTATCATTTGAAGGAAAAGAAATCATTGCCTTGGATGGAACGCGTTTTATCAAAAAAAATTACAAAAAATGCGAGTTTTATATGCCCTGTAAGTACAGATTTAAAAAAATCAATGTTGAAATCTGGATTAAAAGGTAGCTATGAAATAATTCCAAATGTGGTAGATACTCATCTTTTTAAACCGGCAAAAAAAACAACTAAAAAATTTACAATTACTCACATCTCTAACTTAGAGGATCAGCATAAAAATATTTCTGGCATGTTACGTGTTGCCAAGCAACTTGAAAGTTCTATTGATTCTTTTCAGTGGAATTTTATCGGTGGAAAGAAAGATATATACAAGGGATTAATTGATGAATTAAACTTCAAGAAAAATACAATCCATTTTATAGATCAACTAAGTCATAAAAAAATTCCAAAACAATTAACGCAATCAGATGTCTTTGTTCTTTTTAGTAATTATGAAAATCTACCCTGTGTAATACTAGAAGCTTTTGCTTGTGGCACTCCAGTAATTTCAACACATGTTGGAGGTATTCACGAATTTTTTCCAAAAGATTTTGGGTTTCTTATTGAACAAAATAACGAAGATCAACTTGTAGAAAAAATCATAAGCATACATCATAATCCAATTACAAAAAGTGATGATATGCATCAATATGCGAATACTAACTTTAGCTCAGGAAAAATTTGTGAATCTTTTTCAAGGCTTTACCTTAAAACATTAAATTAAAAACAGTTGGGTGATATTAAAGAATATATTAAAGGATTCATAGATAGATCAGGGAACTATGTTTTTTTGTCTACTTTATTTTCAAGAGGCCTCTCTTTTTATGGCTTCTTGGATTGCTTTACAACTAATAGATCATGAAGAACTAGGAGTTATTCTGTTTGCTTTTAGTATTGTTCAGTTTATCATACCAATTGGCGGTTTTGGTTTGCATCAAAGTCTTATTAGATATGGTGCTTTGTTGAATTCTAATGAAGAAAAGCAAGAACTCTTTTCTTATGTTCTCAAAAAAGGAATTATCGCTTCAATTTTAATTATCCTTTTATTGAATGTGATCGGTTATTTTATTCCATTTCAATTTGATAAAACCTATGGGTACTTTTCTTTTTTAACGCTCACTATCTTAACAATTTTTATTCTTGAAATTATAAAAATACAATTCCGCCTTCAGCATAAAAATAAGTTATATGCCAGTTGTGAATTTTGGTATAATGCCATTCTTGTGATCCTAATTTTTCTTTTAAGTTATTACTTTGATGGGTTTGGCTATGTTATCGCTTTAATTATATCACCATTAATTACGGTACTTTTTTTCTTAAAAAAACTAAACATTAAACTAACCTCAACAAACAACTTGAAAATTACCAATTTCTTTTTCTGGAGATATGGCTTTTTGGGAGGGATTTCTAATGTTGTAACTCAACTGCTTATTCTTATTGATATCATTTTAATTGGACACCTCATGGATGATCCTATTCAAGTAACTAACTATAGATATATATCCATTATACCCTTTAGTCTATTATTTTTACCCAGAGTATTTATTACAACTGATTTTGTGACATTTACAGAGAAGATAGCGGATCGTGAGTATATAATGAAGTACATAAAAAATTATGTGCTGTTTTTTGCCATCATTAGTATAATTATACTTGTTTTCAGCTATTTATTTNCAAGTGAAATTCTTTCAATATTTGGNAAGGAGTACATGATGTACACAGATTCTTTCTTTATCCTAATTATTGGTATTATTGGTATTTTCTTGTTAAGAGGGGTCTTTGGAAATTTATTGGCATCCATAGGAAGAATTGAGATCAATTATTATATTATTTGTATGGCATTACTAATTAATATCCTGAGCAATCAATACCTAATTCCAATATACGGCATCAAAGGTGCAGCCATTACATCAGCAATTTTAATGTGGTTTACTGGAATTCTTTCCTGGTTGTGTTTTGCNTATCTATATAGAAAAAAATATAGGTAAACTTTTAGAAACCAAAATTGAATACTCTTTTNGGTACTGGTTATTTTTTAAATAGCTGTAAAATTTTGGGAAGCTTATTCATTTTTAGTTGGTGATATTTTTCTGTTTCAGCTCCAAAACTTTTTGAAAAACTTGCTACACTTTCTATTGATGATCCTCCAAAATTAAATACTGAAAAATCCTTATGGAATTTGAAAATTACCCTGTCAATTAAAAATGTATTGGCTCCATTTTTTCTATTTTTGAGGTTTGTTGATGAGATTAGTTTGGTAATTGAGTTTTTATGTTTTAATAAAAAAACTGAGGCTACTAGTTTATTTTCTTTGTCATAAACAGTTAGTATTTCACCCACTTTTTTTTCAAGACAAATAGCAATCAATTTTTCTAAATTGGCATAGTCACTTTCTTTAATATTCGGAGTTCTTTTACCTATGTTATTTTAAAAAGCTGAACTAAATTACTTGGACAATCGTTCCATTTTTCTATCAAATTAGCTGTAGTAGCTTTTTGTAAATCCTTTTTCCTATCTTTTCTGTACTTGGATAAAATTGAATTATAGGGTGTATTTAATACTAATTTCTGACATTGTTTTAATTGTAAAAACTCAGGATATAACTCAAAATTATTATGGGTATTCATTCTTAACTCAACAAATTTAAATTTATTGAAAAGATGTGTTAGAAATTTATTTTCATCAATAGCTTCCTTAGTGTAAACTCCCAATTGCAATACCCAAAAAGGCGGATATACATATTTGATTCCATATTTTTTTCGCCAAGGAACTGGCATTACCGCATCGTAATCATGTAAGACCAAAACACCCCACTGTTCACATACAATGTCTAAGTACCATGAGAACGCATAAATTTTAGACTGAATTGAAGTATCTATACACTGGTTGTATTTCTCTTCATCTAAATGTTCTCTATGAATGTATTTAATTGACATGGGTGTGAATTAATTTTTGCATCTTCTCATAGACTTTTTTCCATCCATTCCATCGGAGGTATCCACTGAGACTCTCATTATGAAATAGTGTAATAAAAGTTCCATTAACGTTCATCACCTCATTCAATAAATCTTTAGTTCTTCCCAAAGACTGTTTGGGAGTTAGTCCCATATAATCGTTTAAAGTGGTATCCATTAAGGCAAAAGGATGAATAAGCAAGGGCGTTTGTATTTCAAAATCCAAATCAAAAAAATGAAAGGGAATAGAGGTGCTGGCTCTAAAACCAACATGACTTGCATAGCCCATAGAGTAATCTTCTTCAATTTCTAAATCTATCAAATTCTGATAAGTTTCTGGTAAACTAAACCGTAAAAAATGTTGTCTAGAAATGGTTGCGGGAATATTTGTAATTGATTCTAGGCGTTCTTTTTCTTTTTTCAACATCCCACTATTCTTCATTGTATAATAAGAAGGATGAAGTCCAACACTTGCATAATCTGCAATATGCTTAATGAGTAATCTAAATTGTCTTTTAGTGGTTGATATATTAGTATCAAATGTGGTATAATCTGCAATGAGGAAGAAAAAAATAAGCTCTACATCATACTTTTTACTCAGCGTTAAGATTTGCTCAAAGGTATTGTTGGGGTCTTTTCTAATTCTTAGAATTACCAATAATCTGCTCCAAAAGCTTCTTATTTGTAACTTAAAAAAATCTGAGATGAACGCACCTAAGGTTCTTACAAAGCTTTTATACTTATAGGCAAAAGCATTATCTACATCTATGGTAGAAATGTAGCGAAATTCTCGATCTGGAAAATGATAGTCTGGGAAACGTAATTTTAAAATAGTTTTTAGTTTTACCACCCATAGGTCTACCACAGGTTTTTCTAAAAATTTAAAATTATAGGCTAAGCTTTGCTCAGCTGTAAATCGTTCATGTACATCTCTTACGTGAGGTAAATACTCTTCATATCTTGAAATCAGATAAAAACTTGCTGCAAAAATATCAAATGGTATACTAGATTGAGGTCCTGCACTAAAAAAACAGGGAGTATCGTCCCAAGATGATAAGGTAATTTCAAGATCATTTATACCCTGTTCAAACAACAACTCGTTACTTTTTACAAAGAATTCATTCCCTAANGGAAACTTTGTGTAGCTCATTTTTGGNCCATTATGGGCAACAAAATCCTCAACTTTAGTTGTAAAAGATACTGGAACAAGTAGAACTCGAGTAAAAATATGCTTAAAGATATACCGAACTCGTGGGGTAATCTTATGCGTATAGACAAGTATCAAAACTAAAAAAGCGGTTTAAATTTCACCATTATCGGCAAAGCTAAAATAAGACTTTTCAGTAATTATTAAATGATCTAAGAGTTTAATATCTAAACTTAGCCCTCCATCTTTAATTTTCTTAGTAATCTGTTTATCTTCCCTACTTGGATTTAGTGTGCCAGATGGATGATTATGGCAAATAACAATAGCCACAGCTGACATTTCAATTGCTTTCTTAAATAAAAGCCTAACATCTACCAAAGTGGCTGTTATCCCTCCTTTGCTTAACTGATGTTTTGAAAGAACTTCATTTGAATTATTTAAATAAAGTACCCAAAACTCTTCGTGGGCTAAAGATCCCATTAGAGGTTGCATCATAGAAAATACCTCTTGGCTGCTACTAATTTTAGGCTTTTGAATGAAAGTTTCTAGTTGTCTTCGCTTTCCAAGTTCAAGAGCTGTTACTATGGCTATAGCTTTTGCGGGGCCAATCCCATGAAATGCTGTTAATTTTTTTAACGAAAGCTTAGCCAATTCATGAATATTATACTGAACAGATTCTAATATTCTTTTAGACAAATCTACTGCACTTTCTTTTTTATTTCCCGAACCAATTAAAATTGCAAGAAGTTCTGCGGTACTAAGAACAGAAGCTCCTTTACTCATTAATTTTTCTCTGGGTCTATCCTCTGTAGCCCATGATTTAATGGTTAATTTTTTCATTTAGCATCTTTTTCTTTAAAGATATAAAAACAAGTTTAAAATGAATATCGATGGTTATTATGGTTACACTATGTTAAGTTTTATATCTTTGTAGGATATTTCTTACGATTTATGAAAATTATTATTGCAGGTGCTGGAGACGTTGGGTTTCATTTAGCAAAGCTATTATCTTACGAATCACAAGATACGTATGTCATAGATTTTGATGGAGAGAAACTAAATTACATCAACAATCACCTAGATGTCATCACCAAAAAAGGAGATGCTACATCGATAAAACTACTTAAGGAAATTGGCATAGAATCTACGGATATACTTCTAGCTGTCACAGAATCTCAAAATACAAATTTTACCATTTCAGTAATAGGGAAATCTTTAGGTGCAAAGAAAACTATCGCTAGAATAGACAATCCGGAGTTTCTTGAAAATGATCATATCGATTTTAAGAAATTTGGTTTAGATTACATGATTTCTCCAGAGGAGTTAGCCGCAGATGAAATTAAAATGCTGTTAAACCAATCTTCATTTAATGATACGGTTACTTTTGAAAATGGTTTATTTAATGTGATGGGAACATCATTAGACTTCAAATCTCCGCTCTTAAATACCACAGTAAGAGAAGCAAGAGCTACCTTTTCTTCAGTAGAATTTATCATCATTGCCATTAAAAGAGAAGGGGTTTCTCAAACCATTATACCAAGAGGAGATACCGCATTTAAATTAAATGACCAAGTGTACTTTTCGGTTCCTCACTATAGTGTAGATAAGCTATACCCAATAGTGGGTAAAGAACATTTAACAATAAAGAATGTAATGATTCTTGGAGGGAGTTCTATTGGAGCTAAGACCGCAAGAAACCTCTGTAAAGAAAATTTCAAAGTAACGCTTATAGAAAAGCAACGAGAAAAATCATTGTTATTAGCAGAAGAGTTAAATGAAACGCTCTTAATAAATGGTGATGGAAGAGATATTGAGCTATTGGAAGAAGAAAACATTAGAGGAATGGATGCTTTTGTAGCTGTTACAGGAGACTCTGAAACCAATATCATGTCTTGTCTAGTCGCAAAATCTAAGGGGGTTAAAAAAACGATTGCTTTGGTTGAAAATATGGATTATATCAATATTTCTCAAACTATTGGAATTAATACCCTTATCAATAAAAAATTAATTGCCGCCAGTAGTATTTTTAGACACATTAGAAAAGGTGAAATACTAGCCTTAGCCAATCTTCACAACATTGATGCTGAAGTCTTTGAATTTGAAGTATTGCCCGGAGCTAAAGTAACCAAAAAGATCATCAAGGAATTAAACTTCCCAAGAGATGCCGTTTTTGGTGGAATTATTAGAGACGGAAAAGCATTAATTTCAGATGGCGATTTTCAAGTCCTTAGCGGAGATAAGGTGATTGTTTTTTGTTTACCTGAAGCCATTCACATTGTAGAAGATTTATTCCGATAACAATGGGCAATCTTAACCTTAAAATAATTTATCGATTTTTAGGACTTACTGCAGTTCTTAACGGAGTCTTTATGTTTATTGCTATTCCTTTTAGCATGTATCATCAAGAAGAAGCTCAAATGGGTATTTTAAACGCAGGTATAGTTACTNTTTTTATTGGTCTTNTTCTTTATTTTTTTAACAAACCCACCTCCACAAATATTCAAAAAAAAGAAGGATACCTTATTGTTACTTTAGGGTGGTTAACCTTATCATTTACTGGAATGCTTCCTTATTTATTTTCAGGAACTATTCCATCAGTAACCAATGCTTTTTTTGAGACATTATCTGGTTATTCTACCACAGGATCCTCGATTTTAACAGA
>JGI24539J26755_10000831_pt1 | contig 14576 bp, 5 predicted proteins | sample NorSeaMetagenome_2_FD_26755 | JGI IMG/M metagenome (IMG submission 26755) | reverse complement strand
AGGGTTGTCTGAGGGCAGGCGGGCATTGGGGCAAATGCCGCCCAATGCCTCTCCCTTTGACGCGGAGAAATCATTCTCCCGAGGTCCATCGAACTTCGCGTGGTCGTCGGCCGCCTTATTGGCGCCTCCCGCAGCCCGCGCTCCCAGCGCGTCGCGGTTCGACTGCGAAGTCTCAATGGTGCTGTGTGCGGGCACCCTGGCAGGGCCCCTCTGTTCTGTTCCCCCTGTGGGCGGGTCCAGAAGTGGTTTGCGATTGACGGAGCCCAGCCCCAACTCGGCGTCTGGTTGCGAGTTGGTCTGGTCCGGAGTATCAGCACCACGGTTAACCCGGCCTTTGCCTTGGTCAAGCGTGTCTGGATCTTTGGCGGGCGCCATGGCCACTGTCTGTTCCTTGTTCTGGTCTTATTACCGAACGGTCCTGCAGGGCAGGACCACACACGCGAGTGAGCCTACGAGACTACCAACACAGCTTAAGCGTGCAGCGCGCTACCAGATCAGTGCTCTTCTCAGACGTCCCAATGAGCGCTTCACCGCTCTCGGCCGAAACTTCCCCGAACTTTGCTACTCAGACGTAACTTCAAAGGGGAATTCAGGCCGAGAAGGGCACCTCAGCGAGCGTCGACTCACCATGACGAAGTGGACGACTCACGCTCGAGTGCTCACGCTACCCTAAGAGGCTATCTTCGTCGACTCGTAGTTCAGAATTCACGGTAGATTGCTCGTTGTTTCCCACTTCGGTTGTCGGCAAGGCGCAATTGCCGCCCTTGCCTCAACTAGTGCGACCCTCGTTCCGAGACCTCGAGCCACCCCTTACAATACACTTTCGTGTATTTGTATGAGTTCTCGTAGCCTCTCGTCCCGTTAACTGCTAGAAGGATCGATGAATCCCCGGATGCTTGACTGTCACCGACCGGGACCCTGTCGGTTACATCAAGCTTATTCCAGCAAGGTGTGTTTGTTTGTTCATTTCGTTTCACCGCCCCATCGAAGCCCTTGGGCTAGATGGATGTCGCGGACTCCCGTTTCTCTAAAGCCAACGGAAGTGGCAGCGAATCGATCCTCACGGTCAAAGCCACTAGGCTTCGACATCCCCCCACTATGGCGAGGGCACCGGCGAGCTTTCCTTAGCTCTTCGGTCGTGAGGTCGTTCGCTCCTGGTACCAAAATCTGACTTAGCTACCATCATCGTCACTGCCGGCCGGCATGGATGGTCCTTGTGTTACGGCTGTCTGACAATATGTCTCCCGACTTTTCGTCAGACCCCGCGATTTGGCACCGTTCTTTCTTAACGCCCAAGGACGTGCTTTCTTCGAAAGTGAAATGGTACCATACTGAAGCCCAACCCTTAAATAGGCGTTGTCTTGGCGAAGTATGGCTTTTGCTTGCGCAAGCCCAACCCTTTAATAGGCGTCGTCTCGCAAGATGGGTGTTTTGGGTATTGGTTGGCCATCGATCCTGCAGAGATCATGGTCATGGCATCGGTTCTCAACCGACCCGTTTCTCCTTGAACATATCAGTACTGTTTGATCGCAAACCACGGTATGAACCGGCGTTCGCCCCTTGCTCCCGAAACTTACAGATTTTACTCTGCGTTGATCATCCGTTGCGGCTGTTCAGACCGCAGAACAAGGGCGTTCAGAGAAATTGCGTCACAATCGTGTTGAATAGGACAAGAGCTCCTTTTTCATCACATTGATCAATAGTTGGTGCGTTCGCACAAATGTTGAGAGGTTACTCAGAACCTCACCGTGGGTGTACCACCTCATGGAGCCTGGTACAACTTCGATCCCCCCACTCTGCGTGAGAGTTGGGGATTCGGCTGCTTCTGCTTCCGTCAAACGGACGAACCAGATCGCCGTCTTGGGCTTCGCGTTCAGGTCTCGTGACATGACTTTGACGCAAGCTTGACCCTTAGGGTCTAACAGAACTGCTCGATTCAGGGATTCCGACCATGTTGTCGGAAGCAGTATCTGTTCCCTAAGTCTTCTTAGTGCACACGCACTGAAGGAGCCTTCGTCGGACGGCTCCAATTGGCCTCCATAGGTCTCTAGTCGGGGTTGCTCTCGGTTGTCGTTTGTAGATTCGAAGCACATGATGTTCTCATTCGTGATGAACCACACCATGCTGGCGTATTCGTCGACCTGCTCCTCCCGTATATGGCTCGGAGTCAAATCGTGAAACAATCCCGCCGTTGGGTTGAGATGGTAATACTCGACTGCTTGATTGAACACAGCAGCCAGATCTCGATCGTTTTCGGCGTCAGCTTTGGCCTGTTCCCTCATAAAGCAGAACTTTTCTGAGGCCAACTCTTCAGTCGTAAAGTGGGAGGAATCCTTCCATATCACTTTGGTTCCCTTAGGTTTTCGCGTCCTCACTTCTCGACCATAAGACCACTCTCCCATACTGAGACGGGCTTGGTTAGGTAGGTGGGACTCCAGCTGCTCGGGGCCTTCTTCCGGCGTGCGGACAGGTTCCGTCTGTTCCATAGGGAAAGGTATTGGATTGACCCTCTTTGGTCGTGGAGGCTTCTTCTCCTTTGGAAGCTTCTTTGGCAAGGGGTATTTGGCATCATACTCCTCCAGTAGTTCTTCGCATCGCCTCTCAAGTTCTGCTCGTGGGGTCCACAGCGCAAACTTCTTAGCGTAGCCCAGATATTTGACTAGGTAGCTCTTCTCTCCTCGTACTACACGACGGTTCAGCAACTTGTCCACGATATACTCGTCGGGTGTCAGGGCTTCCTCATCTGTACGTGTCAAGTAGGGGCGAAGGTTGGACACGTCAAACTCATCATAGATCCCGCGATTCTCGAGGTCTTGCACACGGTAGCGACCGTTGCCTTTAACCTCGACTACGCGATAGGGACCGGCATACTTGTAGGACAGCGCGTTGGCCGCTCCATACAGTCGTCGCGCCACACGGTCATTTACCTTGTAAACTCGGTGTCCACGAAGTGCATGCGCGGTGGTGTCTGATACTTGACTGCCCTGGGCCTCTCGGGAGGCTTCATATGCGGCTCGCCAAGCATAGACCATGCGGTTGTGGAGTCTCGTGGCGTATTCTCGCACTTCCTTCGAGACTCCCTGATGTAGTAGGGTCGACGGGGGCGGGTCATACTGACCGACCTGAGCGGGGAGCCTCAACTCGCGTCCAAACAGGATCATTGCAGGGGATTCTCGAGTGACACGATGCGGCGTAGCTCGGTAGGCCATCAAGAGGAATGGTAGATGGTCCCTCCAGTTGCCTCCTCCTTCGTTGCTAGCTCGTACCATGTTCTGAAGTGTCTGGTTGAAGCGTTCGACCACTCCATTCGCTTCTTTATGCTCTGCGGTGGTGGCTCTTAGCTCGGTACCCATGCTCTTCAAGATCTTCTCGTTCAGTTCTGCAACGAGATTGCTACCTCGATCACAAACTAGGGCTCGCGGTACTCCATACCGGGCCACCACATGCTCGTGGTACAAGTTCATGAACTCTGCAGCAGTGGGGTCTTTGTGTAGTGGAACTGCTTCGACCCATCGGGATAACGAGTCAGCGAATACCACTAGCTTGCGGTGCCCTGCTCCTTCAGGGGTGTAGTCGTGCGTGTTGGCTAAGTCGAGCACATCTGTGTAGATGATGTCGAATGGGAACCTTCCCACGGGCGGCCCAACCGGATCTCGACTTCTGGTCGTAGGGTACTTGGCTAGGGTGCACTCATGGCATTCAGCCACATGTGTCTCGATGTCCTGACCCATCTTGGGCCAGTAGTACCGTTTCCGCATGGCGCCGTAGACTCGGTCGCGTGATGCGTGGCCCATGCGGTCGTGGAAAGCCGTGATTAACAACGACCGTAGCTTGGCCGGGACTAGAGGGACCCACTGATCACTGTTTCTGACCTCAGTCGGGTCTTCACTTTGGTCTGACGACTCGGTCCTCTGGTGAGTGAAGCGATAGAGAATCCCGTCTCGAACGGCCATTCTCTTAATGATCCTTAAGTNCTCTCCGAGGCGACCACGAGGAGCATGTACTGCCTTCCTCTGGTTGTGAGTGCCACTAGTCGTTGTGCGAACGAGCTTGGCTAGACGTTTGAGGCCTTTGTCGTCCATGACGTCGTCCAGACGTCCTGACAGATAGTCCATGATTTCCACACACTCAGGATCGTTTTCTTGTTCGACCTTGAGCTGTTCCATCGTCGGTGACCCGGTGTCGAGGTAGCTGAGTTGCACCTCGGTGGTGGTCTGATTGGATCTCGCTTCTGCTTGGCGTGATCGGGCGGTGGTCGTGGCGTTGGTCTTCCTCTTGATCTTAACCGCTGCCACTGTTGATGGTAATTCCTGAGGCGGCGGTGTGGGCTCGTCGTCCATCACCAGTCTGGATATNGCGTCGGCATCTTTGTGTAATGCTCCCGGCTTGTGCTCCACGTGGAATCGGTACTCAGATAGCTTAAGGATCCACCGCATAAGCCGAGACGCNGGCCCACCTTCCATGGTATCCCGCATAGTGTGAAGCCATCGTAAGGCACTGTGATCAACCACGAGCTTGAACACTCGGCCCCACAGATATGGCCGCCAGTGCTTGATAGAGTCTATCGCAGCCAAGCATTCGATCTCAGTTACGGTGTAGTTTCTCTCGTGCTTATTCAAACGTCGACCGTGGTAGGCTATCACCTTTTCCTTGCCCTCATCGTCAAGTTGGCTTAGTACTCCTCCAAGCCCNTCTTTGTTGGCAGCATCTGTTTTGACAATAAAGGGGCGATCGAAACGGGGCGTGGACATCACTGGTTCACCAGTGATAGCTTTGATCAGGATCTGCATTGCTCTTCGGCATTGAGGGGTCTGTGACTCTCGCTCCACGTCGACGCCATCCTTGGTGAGATCAGTTAAAGGAGCGGCTACTCGCGAGAAGCCCTCAATGAAGCGTCGATAGTATGAGCACATACCCAAGAAAGATCGTACCTTAGTCACTGTGTTCATGTTCTTCGTGTCCCAGTTCCGGACTGTCTCAACCTTCTTAGGATCCATTTTGAGTCCNTCCCGGCTCACAATGTGTCCCAGGTACTCAGCTTCCACGCCGAAAAGGATACACTTGCTGGCTTTCATTGATAGTCCAGCCCAGCGAAGCCTCTCGAATACGGCCTGGAGTCGCGTCATCATCTGTTCAAAGGACGCGTCTTCTCTCTCTTGAAGATTGTTGCCCATACCGGTGCTCCAAACTCCCACGTCATCTAGGTAAGGCATGCACGTTTCCCAAGCTAGTCCTTGGAGGGCGGCATCCATAAGCCGGACCATGTAGGACGGTCCACTCTGTATCCCAAATGGTAGGTAGTTGAACTCATACTTCTGCCGATGAGTCACAAATGCAGTCAGACTCTTGTCAGCCTCTCGGATCGGAAGTGTCCAAAAGCCCGAGGCAAGATCTAACGTCGACAGGAACAATGACGTTTGACACCCTGTCCCTGATGAGAGGCGATCAAGTGCCTCGACCGTCAACGGGATAGGGCTGTCTTGCAGCTGTAGCTTCGCATTGAGGTCGCGATAATCAACACAGAACCGAATGCTGCCATCTTTCTTGGTAACTAGGACCACTCGTGAGCCCCAGGCGGATTCGACTTTCTGATGATGCCTCTCGACTCCATTTCCTCGATATGCTTCTCGATGATTTGTCGGCCCTCTTCACCCACTCTGCTCGCAGCGTGTCGATGGGGTACGACGTTCGGCTTCAATGGTAGCTCCACTTCGAGTAAGTGAGTTTTGGTGGGATTCTTTGGATCGGCAGCGAAAGCGCTTACGTTCTCTGCCAATAGGCGTCGAACGCGAGCTTTCTGTGCATCTGACAACCGATTGGCTGGGTCAACCGTGACTTGGTCTATCATCTTTACCTGTTCCTTCGTCAAGAGTTTGACCGGATCGTGCTCTTGCTGTTCTGGTGACGAGTTGTCGAGTTCGAGGCTGCCTCTGACATAGTACTCGGAATCTAGCATTGCCAAGGGGCTGAGACCGGCGATGGCTTGCTTTTTATTCGAGACGTTCACAAGTTGGACGTAGACGTATCCATCCTGGATGGTAGTCAACCGCGTAACCACTGGTGGTACTTGGGGGGTCTGGAGGTCGGCCTCGTAGCCTCCCTGTCGTAATCGGTCCACCAAGCACGAGGGCACACCTTCTTGGTCCAAGAGCTGTTGAGGAGCTCGGACTCTTACCGTGACGCGACTGCGCGGTGGGATTGCAATTGCCTCATCAGTGTATAGTAAATGCTCAGAGGTCTCCAGTCGCCACCCATCTTCTGCACAAGCTTCCCTTGTCAGATCTTCGGGCTTCTTAGGCTCGGGCATCCAGCGTTCTGGTACTCCTTCCGCACCTGTCCGGTTTGTTCCTTTCGCAGTTCCATCGAAATCCGTTGGGATGTCCACGTTGGCTACATCTTGTCCTTTAACTGGGGCCATCGGCCTCAGTTGATTTGGCCGTCTGGCGTTACTCGAAACATTAAACGAGTGTTCCTTCGTGGTTCCTCTCTGAGTGTTCGAGATCAACTCGATGCGGCCGTTCCCTCGACCGTCTGTGTTCAGGTGAATCTCGGCGTTCCGGGGAACCAAGAAGTCATTCCCTAGCAACACGAGGGGCTTCCCCTGAACCACGGTGAATTCATGCTGGCAAGGTGTATCTCCTAGATAGAAATCGATCTTTACTCGTCCGAGGGTCACCAATGGCTTGCCATCCGCTCCATTCAATGGGCCGACAGACGCATAGGGATCTCGGGATAGTCGACAGTCACGGGGCAACTTCTCGAGGAGTTCTGTAGTAACGATCGATGGGGCGGCGCCCGTGTCTGCCAGAACTCGTCCGGCCACTGCTGTGTCTACTGAGTAGAGTTCGTCGTCCGTCTGGCGAGTCTGTGCTCTCCGAGCAACCCGAAATTCAGTCACATAGAGTGACGANGCAGCGTAAGCTCCTAAACTCGGGGTAAGAGTGACTTCCGAGTCTAAGTCTTGTGTCATCATTGANTCNGAGCCNGCAGACCGCGTCAATGCTGCCACCATTTCCGTGGNATTGCTGATACGGTTGCAACTTCTTGTCCATTCCCGGTAGCACTGATCTGCTCGATTCGGTGGTACNAACGCTGGCTTCCATCGTTGGTGGCTTTCTCGCATGAAGTCGATATATTCTGCTTGGCTCTCAGGGTAGTTGTATGGCCAGTCTTCGTCATCCTCGCTTCCTCGCTCGATACCGTCGGCGGCTGCTCCCAACCCCAACCCCTCGTTCCTCCCAAGAGGTCGGTTGGCCCATAGCAGTTTGGACTTTTCGGTCAATGGTGGGTTGTCTTTTCCCCCTTGAGCCTTCATCCAAACGGATGGATTCTGTCTCATGTCGACTAGCGCTCCTTCGATCGATTCGGCCGTCAACGTGACTGCTTCGACTCTCCTTCTGAGCCTTGAGCCCAACGTCTCTGCTTGTGAGTTTTCTTCAAATGTCTTCTTGGGCACGACGGCCATTGCGCTATGACTGGTATCGTGTCCGACCAGCTGCTTATCAACGCGATTTCCNTCGTCGTCCCTCATGACCTTGNGTTGCGGCCCTTCATGGTGTCTTTTCATGGGCTTGTAGGGTAGTAGCCAACTGCGCTGGTTGTCGTAACGGCTCTTATCATCCCAAGTGACCCTGTTCTCTGACCCCTCGGGGCTTCTTTTCATGGGTCTGAAGGGTAGACCTAAATGGTCGTTGAGTGCGTCGGTGACTGAAGGAGGGAGAAGCTGCCACCCATACTCTGGGACGTCTCGTAACCCAGGTTTGTCTCCAGCTAGTTCAGGATCGGCTTCGTCATTCTTACCCTTAGGGTTGATGGTCGTCCACACTTGCCACTTACCGTGCCTTCGCCGTACGTGCCGAGGCGTCGGTGGAGGCGGTGGAAGATCTTCGTAATCAACCAGCCACGGTCGACGGTATGATTGCGCCAACTGCTGATCTACCGTTGACACCGCAGCTAAGATAGAGGCTCTCGTGTCCTCGTCAGATCTCACGGCACTCTTTAGTTCTCGCAAGTATCGTTGCACCAGCGCACTCTGCGTGGGNTCCGACTGCCAAGGAGACCGTAGAGCTTCGAAGGGTGTCCACTGTAATCCATGTGATTGCAATCCGGTTTGGCCGTCTTTGTTTGCNTCTGTGATGGCTACGACCCATACACGAGTGAGCGATGGNTTTGCTTTGTAGAACCTTGCCTGTGGGCCGGGAGTGTGGTAGTAGCATTGTCTGCCGTCGGGATATGCTTCNAGCTCAGCTTGTAGTGCTTGTTGCCACTCTTGGGGAGTCTGGATCTCCTTTAACCAAGACAGTAGTGCGCGTANTACAACGGTCGTGGTTAAAGGGTCTCGTCCGATCCCTTCTCTGGTTGGGGGTGACCCCTTTAGGGTTAGGACCTCGTGTTGTTGGTTCATTGATTCTCGTNCGAAAAGCACTTGCACCCGGACTGTGGTGACCTCCTTTGCTCGAGACATCATCTGCTCGGCAGTGAGTCCATTGCGAGGCGACGTCGGGTGTTGACAAAACTTATGTAAGGTTGGCATCCATTGGATTGCCATTGCTGCTGCGATTCCCGGGTACGTTCGGCTGCGCTTTTCAGCTCTATCAGGACTCGGCGTGACGTTGGCTAAAGCATTCTGCCGGCCTTCGACTTCCCGGCTCGGGGTAAGCAAAGGAAGGTTGCATAGGAACAACCCTGTGGGTTTGGTGTGACCATGACCATGTTGCCATGGGTGCACGTATTGCGACGGTCGTAAGTCGCCTATGAGGCGCCTCGCGTGCAAATGCATCTTGGCATTCTCTGCTGCTACGAACGGTGCTTGAGCTGCGTACAGCATTCTGAACACCGAAGCGTTTTGGCGGAGTTGCTGCCACCTTACTGGGTCGTCTTTCAGCCAGGTTACTCCTGCATTGGACAAGTAGGTGCAGGGCGGGTGGCATATGACCAAATCCCATCCTTGATCTTGGATGTAAGCTGCGTCACCACAGTAATGCGGGATGTCTTTGTACGTTGACTCCTTCAAGTCGCAAGTAACCACCTCGGCTCCCGCTTTCTTGAACATAAGAGCTACGATCGGTGGTGACTCTTCCGACCCGGTCTCGCCCACTACAAGCACTCTGGGAGGGGCTTTCCCCCCCCTACTTATTCGGAGCGTCTCGGTACGTAGTGCCGCTAGCGACTCGACGACCTCGTCGATATGCTCCGGCTGCTCTTCAGATGGGCTTAAGGTGGTGTTCTTTCGATAGGTTTTGTCCAAAGTTTCCGCACTTTGTCGTACGTCTCGGAAACTCACTGAGCTCGCTCCCTTTTGCTTGGCCAGACGTCTAGCCTCGGCTAGGATTCGGTCAAAGAGCTGCTCGTTCTCTCTCTCAACGTCTAGCCTTTGTGGAGAAGTATCCTCGCTGGCCATTGCCACCATACGGCTGAACTCATCCTCAGCTGCCGGGGTGAGGTTGGCCAATGGAGGGAGATCACTCGGGGACCCATTCCCGAATGGTGAGCCCTTTGGCTTGGTCGTCACTGGTGGCTGGTATCGTACATCTGTCTTCGAGGGAAGCCTTTGAGTCAACGCGACTGTTGTCCCTCCAGTCCAAGCTGGAAGCGTAGTCATTCGGCTAAAACGACCGGCTCTATCTCCACAAGTTGAGACTAGACCAAGGAAGTCTTGAGTAAGCGGCTTCAGAAAGTTAAACTGGCTGAGGTTCTCGAAGACAGCCTTCGCAGTTCGCCAACTCAGTGTGCCCACTATTGACTCTCGTTCGCCTTCTTCAGTCAGTTCCACCGGTTTGGATGAAGGCGGGACGGAGACGAACCAGTGCGTAACTAGAACGGTCTTGTCTTGGTACCTCCCTTGTTTAAGCGTACAGTGAAGGGTGTAGCGGGCATGGCCGTTAGGGCTCGTCTCATAAGCATGTTCGGCTGCATCCAGCCAGGACCGCTCGAGTCTGACTTCCTCCCGGAGCTCACGGCGAGCACAAGCAGCAAAGTTCATCTTATCTGCTTCTTCCATGTTCCCTCCGAAGGTATCCAANTGTGGTTTTTCCGTCCGAGAGTCGCCTCGCACGAAACATAAAACTTCCTGGCCTCTCACGAACCAAACCTTGGAAGCGCNGTCNGACCACGGTCGTGTTNGAAGTTCAGTGAAGGCGGTCGCGTTGTGGTTCGTGTCNTCCGTAGCCGTCTTTGGCACGGTTCCATCNGACGGCTGACNCGCTGTGTCGTTCATCTTTTGTCTCCTCNTTTTGGCTTTGGCCACCGCCACGCGGTGCCATGCGAGAAGCACCNTTCTCGAAAAAAAAGTAGCTTTCCCTTGCTCAGTGGCAGCATCGATTAGCTGGCTCAATCGTAGGAGTCGCTCGGGCATTTGCTTTTCTTGAGGTACCTTCTCCGCGGCCGTTGTAGTGTCAGCTCGTTGGGTTTCATCGGCCACCTGTCGACACCCTTCACTCAAGTATTCTTGAGTAAGTTGTGCTCTCCAATGAGGAGCGTGGATCACTAGTCTGTGGATCATGGCTGCGGTCTGCCATCCCTCCACCCGTGATCCGTAAAGAACGCCTCGTGGCATTCTCGGGTATTTCTGTTGCACCAAGTATCTTGCTACATTGGTGACTAACTCCGAAGTAGATAGGATTTGTAGATGCTTTTCAAGATCCGATTCTGGGGAGGTTGTCTTCCATGGTNGACTACTCATCATCCTCGAGTATGGGTGTTCCCTTACCGNGTATACCCAACTCGACGGCCCGTTTGGCAGGTCGGGTAGTTCAATNGTCAAATGTTCCATGCTGGTCGTTCCATGTGCCTCGTCGTGCGTATTCAACTCTTTCACATCGGTAATGGGCTGTCTCGTCGTTGTGAGCTTCATTGTGTCCATCATGTTTTGACTCGTACTCGTGCTACTGTGTGCGTGGAATTGTGGTTTCGTGATGGTTGGCGGCTTTGGCCGGGCTGCTTCCACCATCACGCCGTCCTTGCAGCCTACCTCTAAACTCCTAAAGTCGAGGTTGCTCTGGTCATTCATTTTTCTGCGGTCTTCCAGTCCATGGCTTACATCTTTCTTTTCTTTCTGAACAGTAGTATGGTCGGCGTTTTGCTTCAGTTCGGTACTAACGTATTCATGCGACGTATGTGGGAGGATCGGTTGGCATGACGAAGGGAAGTACCCACTACGGCATCCTCCGTCCCCCTCGTGGCCAATGTCCTATTTCCTGTCGTTGTTTCGGCCTTCTGGCCGGGAGAGTGTTAGACACCCTTGCAGTAGCCTGCTCATGCTGGCGTGCTCTCTGTCTCCCCCTTCTGCGAGGAATCGCTTGCTGATGCGGCAGGTGGCGGGCGGATGGCTACCCTTTGTCTCGGCTGATCCGCTCCTCCACCTTGGTGTCAGATTGATCGGTCGGAACGCACAGAATGCACACGCTTCTGGGCCCCATTTCCCGTTCTCCCTTCGAGGTATACCCAGTCGGCACGCCTCCATTGCTTTGCTCAGCGGGACAATTTTGCACATAAGGTTTTGGTACCTTGGATTGCTGGCTAAGGCATCCAACTTGCTGAGGTCGATGCGGCTGCGTTTCCATTCGATCTCCGTCCATTCCCTGCCTTGAGGGTGTCCTTTGTTGCCTTTAGGTGCTTCACACTCGCGACCCCATTCNTTCTCGCGATCAGTCACAGAGGTGTAAGACGTAGGCGGAGGAGTGTTCCGGTAGTCTGATGTTCGGGTGGAGACGATGGCTGCCTGGGCTCCACCACTTTGATCGCTCTCATCATGTTCTTCCGTCACTGCGTTGACTTCAATCTCACGCTGGGCTCTTCCCGTTCGTCGGGGCTGCAGTTCCGTCCGAAGAGGCAAGTGCCGCACTGTCTCGCGTTTGGTGGAAGCTATGTTNACAAAGGCTTCCATCTTGGTCCGTTCCGAGGTGACGTATTTTCGCATAATGTAGTCGACGGTCATCTCGGTCTTCTTCAGCTCACCACGCCTCAAGTCCGCCAAACATGCTCTTACCCCATCGTCCCAGAAGGCGTAAGCCATCTTTCCCAAGTCAGGTACTTTGTGATTCTTCAGACAATCTCCGATTCTGTTGAAAAGCACCATACGNTGATGGTCCTCGTGGTGGACGACATCTTCTTCCTTGTCTATGAATTTGGCGTAGGTGCTTTGGACCCGCTTGCCCAACGTGTCGAAGGTCTCCCCATCTTCGAACTCGGTGCATCTTGCCCAAGCATTCGTGGCTGCTTGGGGTCCGTGGTTCACCGTAGCGTAAGACTCGTCCAGCTGCCAAAGAAACACATCGGCCCCCAGAAGTGAGTAACCTCCACCGTCTTGTGGGTCATCCTTGTAGAGCGTAGAGTCCGAGAGCGCCTTTCTGACCATGCTTTCGACTCGTTTGTTCCCTCGTGCCTTGTCTTTTGAGGCATTCAGGAGTCTCTGCATCATATTCTCCCAAGCACATCCTGCTCGGAAGCAGTCACGTAGGGTTGTGATAAACCCTCCTCGGAAGTCTTCCCAAGCTTCTCCTTGCACCACTTCACTGTGGTCTTTTAGCTTGATAGGAAAGCTCACTCGCTCCAGCTTTTGCAGGTGGACGTTAACGCTCTTCTCACTCCTTAGCTTGTTGACTTTCCGTGCCCATTGCTTAAACACATCAGTCGTCCAAAAAGATCGGGTATTCCAATGCTCACCNCGGTTGTCCGATTTGGCATTCAATACTTCCTCAACGGTATAGATCTCCGGCGAGNTCGCAAGCACTGCCAGAATCTCTGNGGTGGTCTGCTGGAAGATATGAAAGTACTCGGTCTCCCAGCCATAGCCAGTGTCTGACCTGTGGTCGTCATCATAGTCGCGTTCGATGTCCATGGTTCTCCTAGCCTGTTCTCCTCTCTCTGGGTTTCGGGGTCTCCGCCCTGAGGTCGGGAGCAACCTCTCTGATCGAGTATCCTCGTCATCGTCCACGTCATTCCGAGGAGGTCGCTGATCGTCGCCCGCCTCATCGTTGCTCACGTCTCTCAAGTCCTGGTAGTCCCTAGGGCCTGCCTGGCTTGATGGACCTCGCGTTCCCGCGACTCTTCCCTCGTTGAGTTCTTGACGACTTATCTGGACATGGACAGTCGGTCGTTGTGTCGGCATAGGGTCAAGGGCCTCGGACCTGACGGATCCTTCAGCCTCAAGCGGGCCGCGGGACATGACCTCCCTCCTGGGGGGCGCATGCAGTACCACCGAGTGTTCTCGGTTCGTGGATGTCTCCGGCACTCCTACGCGCGGTGCATTGAGGCGTAGGCTTTCATCCTGGTTGGCGACTGGCCTTTCCTGTACTGGAGGTTCCCTCATGTAACGATCAGCTGGTTCAGTAGCACGCGCTTCATTCTCCTGCCGACTGACATCTTCAATCGTGTTTTGGAGTCGTACCACTGTTGACTGAAGTCCGGATATAGAGTTTGCCACTATGGACGACATCTCCATCTCCTGGTCGATACGATGTTGGATCAACATCTCCGTTAATCGGTTCTCCATCATGGTAGTCCATTGTCCCCACTCGACCTGAACTGCTGGAGGCATCGCCGTATCAGGGTCATGCGAGGGTTCTCCTCCTGGTTCAGAAGCATATGGGCGGTAAGCTGGGGACGGCCCCACTAGAACCGATCGTTCAGGCGCAGGGTTCGGTTCTCGCCGTAGGAGCTCACGCAAGCCTGACGGCAACGGTTCTGGACGCGTAGGGCGAGTGGCAGTTTCCACGGCTACTTCCTCGGCTCCTCTCGGTTCGACTGGCAATCTCGTGGTGACGAGAGGTGGCCCTTCTGTCCCTCCGTCGGACGTCGGCAGCAATGGTGGAACCACTGCGGGAATCTGTGTCGGTAATGGTGGCGCGGTCGGCAGTTCGAGCTGCGATGACGACGCTATCTCCTCCTCTGAACTACCTCTCGGTGTCGGTGCGACCGTAACAGGTGGTGCTTGGGCAGACATGGGGAGAGGTTGAGTCTCCTCTCCCTCGTCGAAAAGCGTGGAAAAGTCTGGTTCCTCGTCTTCCGGCGTCGGCGTGGCTGGCGGCGACGGTTGTGGTGATGGTGGTGGCGTCCCCTCCGGTAGGGCTTCGCCTCTTTGCCGGCTCAGGACTTGTGCATCAGCGACTGTCATGGCCGTGTTGTCCTCCAGGGCACCAGAGGCCAGCTTTAACCACTGGGGATCGTCGGACCGCAGAAAATAGCGGTTAGGGTCCTCATCGTCGGGCACTTGATTTGGTTGATCCACGTCAGGCGTCCTCTTTGGCTTGTCTTTTGGCTTGGGATTAGGACATCTATGTCCTTTAAATCCCACTTGAGGAGGAAACATGCAGTCATAAGGCGTCCATATGTCCGCCTTAAGGTGTGCCGCACAATAGTACCGCGAGCAGTACGGACATCTTTTGAAGCCTTGGCTGCGATTGCTGGGGCAACCACACCTTCGCTCACATTGCGAGAAACTGTTGTGGCAGTCGAAAGCATCTTCCACATAAGATCCATCGGGGTCTCCGTTAATCCGGCATTGCCAGCAACCATTCTGGTCCAAAGTGGGTTGCGGCGCGTGGCCGCCTGAAGTAACACTCGACGTTAGCTCCTTG
>JGI24539J26755_10000828_pt1 | contig 14601 bp, 11 predicted proteins | sample NorSeaMetagenome_2_FD_26755 | JGI IMG/M metagenome (IMG submission 26755) | reverse complement strand
AACAAGCATTAAATAAACGATTGGAAAAAACATAAGTGAAAAAATAGCGCTAGTGGAAGTATATTTTTCACTTTCTAACAATAATCAGATTTCACACTATTACATGTCATATCTAGATGCTAATTTCAATTGTCCGTTAAAAAAAATATAGTACTTATTTTAAAACCAGCACATCAGATTATGGTTAGAGTAAAACGATATTTAGTGAAGGTTTAAAAAAGGATCTGGTCGTTTCAAGTAGTGGTTTCAAAACACCTAAAGAAATTGAATTAGAATTTTTGAATCTTAAAAAGAAGCATAATTCTTAAAATAAACATCCAACTTTTTGTTACAATTACAGCTAATCGTTGTGAGCTTTTATTAGCACAATAATTTCCATTTACGAACAAGCATTTTTATTAACATTTTTATCTAACTGAATATAAGTTTCTATTTTAGCGACAATGAAATTTGGATTCTTAAAAACACGAAAATTCTGGATTAGAAGCACCATAGCCCTATTTCTAATTCCCATAATACTGTCTACTTTTATTGCCTCCGCACTCTATTGGAAGCAAGATAGAGTTGTTCAAGAATTAATAGACAACTTTAACAACGATTTTAAAGCTCATGTTAAAATAAAGGAAAGTCATATTTCTCCTTTCGAAAATTTCCCCTTCATATCCATTGATTTGGAAGAATTGACACTCTATGAAAATGAAACCAACGAAAATGTACACATCTTAGATATTCACGATGTATACATTGGTTTTAATATTTGGGATATCCTATCAGGAAACATGGAAATTAAATCTATTTTACTCAACAATGGATCAATAAACATTGTGCAGCATAAAGATGGACGTTTTAACATAACAGACGCACTAACGGCCAAAAAAGAAATTAAAAACCCAAAAGAGGAATTTCATTTAAACTTAAAGTCAATCAACTTAAAAAATATTGACATCAATAAACTGAATGAATCCAACGGAATGTACTTTGACTTGTTAATTAATGAGGCACAGTCGAATTTCAAAACTATTAACGATGATGTCCAAATGTTTCTGGATTCCAAGTTCATTGTTACTTATATCGATAATGGAGACACTACATTTATACACAACAAGCACCTATCTGTCCATACAGAGATAGACTATCTTGCTAAAGAAGAAATTCTTAAGATAATTCCATCTCAAATTACACTTGAAGAATCTGTTTTTAACATCCAAGGTACTATTGACTTCGCTAATGATATGTTTTTAGACATCATTTTTAAAGGAGAAAAAGAAAATTTCGATTTACTCATTGCTTTTGCTCCGCCAGAGATCATGTCTACTCTAAACCAATACAACAACAAAGGAAGAGTATTTTTCAACGGCGCCATATTAGGGAAATCAATTAACGGATACACTCCAAAAATTGATGCGTTATTTGGCTGTACTGAGGCTTTTGTTGAGAACACTTCCAATCATAAAAAATTAGACAACCTCGAATTTACTGGTCATTTCTCAAATGGAGATAAAAGAGACCCAAGTTCTATGGAGTTTTCCATAGCCGATTTTTCTGTAAACCCTGAAGCTGGAAACTTTAAGGCAGATTTAAATGTAACCAACTTCCTAGAGCCAAATATTAACTTAAAACTGATTTCAGATTTTAAATTAGATTTCTTAGCAAAATTCTTAAACCTTAACGATCTACAAAACCTTTCTGGAGATGTTCAATTAACCATGAATTTTCACGACATTATTGATTTAGATAAACCTCAAAATTGTATCGAGAAGCTAAATGAATCCTATTTTTCAGAATTAAAAGTAACGGATCTTAGTTTTAAAACACCTGATTTTCATTTACCCTTAAAAGATCTGGATCTTTACGCTGTTATTGATGGACATGAAATGCGTATTGAATATCTTGACGTACTGTTTGGAAATTCTGATTTACATATTAATGGATTAGTAAATGACCTCCCCGCAATACTCCACCATACTGATAAAGATGTTTTAACCCAACTCGAAATATCTTCTAACTACCTTGACCTACTGGAATTATCAAGTTCCACTAGCGATACTGTTCAAGGAATAAATGAATTCATTTCCAATATGAACCTGGGGGTTTCATTTAAAGCCCCAGCCAAAAACTTCACTGAATCTACTAACCTCCCAATTGGATCGTTTTTCATTAATGACTTTCATGCACAGTTAAAACATTATCCTCATAATTTCACTAACTTTTATGCCGACATAATCATCGAAGAAGATAATTTAAAACTAATTGATTTTTCTGGAGCGATAGATGAAAGTGATTTTCATTTTAATGGAGGACTTACACATTATGACATGTGGTTTAAAGACCACCCTCAGGGTGACACCAAGGTTGAGTTCAATCTAACTTCGAAAATGCTTCAGCTTAAGGACATTTTTAGTTATGGAGGGGAAAACTTTGTTCCAGAAGATTATAGACACGAAGAATTTGATGAATTAAAAATCCAAGGCTTTGCAAAGCTACATTTTAAAGAGAAACTCCATTCGACTGATGTAACTTTCGATGTTTTTGATGCTAAAATGAAAATCCACCACCTAAGACTTGAAGACTTTGGAGGAAGGTTACATTTTGAAAACAGTGACTTACGTGTAGAAAACTTTAGAGGAACATTGGGTAAAAGTGATTTTTTGATTAATGCAGGATTGACTTTCGGCACAGATACCCTACTAAAAAACAGAGATAATTTCATAAGCTTAAAGTCTACTAAATTGGATTTTGATCAACTATTTATTTACAAAGAACCAGATTCTCTNTATNCTGCTTCTCCGCAAAAACACGAAGAAGGCTTTAACATATATAAAGACCCTTTTCCAAATTTAAAAGTAGATATAGNAATNAAAGATCTAAACTATCACCTTTACAAAATGAAAAATTTTGNAGGATCATTTAGAATTCAACCTGACCATTACATTTATGTTGATACTCTTTCGTTAAATGCAGCAGGTGGAAATATCANAATGAATGGATACTTTAACGGTTCAAACCCAAACCTCATTTATTTTAGTCCTAAATTAAAAATATCAGGCGTTGATTTGGATAAATTGCTCGTTAAATTTGAGAATTTCGGACAAGATTATTTAGTGTCAGAGAATCTTCATGGAAAAATAAGTGGAGATTTATGGGGTAAAATCCACATACATAAAGACCTAGTACCAATAATTGATGATAGTGAAATTCATCTTGATTTTAAGGTCCTTTCTGGNAAACTTGAGAACTTTGGACCAATGGAGGATTTAGCAGAATATTTTGCAGATAAAAATGTCGCAAAAATTATATTTGANACACTTCAAAACCATATTGATATAAAGTATGGCGTGCTGAGCATTCCAAAGATGAAAATAAACACATCGCTCGGTTTTGTGGAAGTGTCTGGTATTCAGCAAAAAGATTTCAGCTATGAGTATTATTTAAGAGTGCCATGGAAAATGGTCACTAAAGCTGGAGCTTCAAAATTGTTTGGTAAAAAAAGCGGTGAATCCATAAAGCCAAATGAAGAAGACGCAATTATGTATTTAGAAGAAGGTAAAAATATACGTTACGTAAACATACAGATTAAAGGAAATACAGAAGATTGTCAAATCAAACTCAAAAAGCAAAAGTAAAGCCTCAATTCAAAAAACTTCAAACAAAATAATATTTTAAACAGTTATTTTCATTTAAAGTTTAATGAAAATGTAATTATTAGCCTGTCAACTTAAGTATAAATTAGNTATTACTTACTAAAAACTTGAAAGCTNATAAGTTTTCACATAAGAGCTAATCGAAAGATGTTTCAATTGTTTCTTTGATTTTTCAAAACTTCATCTTAACTTCCNAATACAGTATGCTGATTAATACTACGTTAATAGCAAAANGCAAGTAAACAAAAGAGCTATGAATAGAATACAACACATAGAAAATGAGATNTTAGAGTTAAGAAATCAATTACAGACTCACAAACTTTATGAAAACTTGAAGAGTGTGAATGATGTGAGAACTTTTATGGAAAGTCACGTGTTTGCTGTTTGGGATTTTATGTCACTCTTAAAATCCCTACAAATAAAGTTAACAAATGTTCAAACTCCTTGGATGCCTTCTAATAATCCTACTCTTTCAAGGTTCATAAATGAAATCGTTCATGGAGAAGAAAGTGACATCAATGAACTAGGAGAACCTAAAAGTCATTTTGAAATGTATTTGGAAGCTATGCTACAAGCAAAAGCAAATACAACTGAGATTGATGATTTCATAATGCTTATTGAATCCGGAAAAACAGTTGACTCGGCATTAAACGAAATCAGTATTGATAAAAGAGTAGCCGAATTTGTAAAGTTTTCTTTTTCAATTATTGAAACTAATAAAGCGCATCTAGTAGCCTCTGCATTTACATTTGGGCGAGAAGATGTAATCCCTGATATGTTTATTGAAATACTAAAAGGTGCTGACTCTGAAAATAAATCTTATAGTAAATTAACATATTATCTTGAAAGACATATCGAATTAGATGGCGATGAGCACGGTCCATTGTCTCTTAAAATGATTTCGGAACTATGCGGTAACGACGACCAAAAGTGGAACGAAACTTTAACTGTCGCAAAGCAATCATTGCAAAAGAGGATTTCACTTTGGGATGCTATTAACGATTTGATTAAAAAGGAAAAACCTGTTTATAACCTTGAAATAAGGTAAGAAAATACAAATTTCAGGAAAGAAATTCACTACAACAACGGACAGTTTACAAAACATTCAAAATTTAAATAATCTTATTACGTCGAAGGAAAACATATAGAACATTGCCTTATCTTTATCTCCAAACTAAAAATCGCAAAGTAAAAAACACAGGTTATTTATTTTGAGAGGTTTAATTAAAAGTTGTCAAAAAAACATACTATGGAAGAAGGAAATGACTTATTCATTCAAATATTCGCACTAATAGCAGGAACTTTTGTTATTCTAGCGTCTATTTTAAACTGGGAGTTTTTCTTTAAAAGCAGAAACGTACAATTCTTTATTAGAATTATAGGTAGAAATGGAACTCGAATTTTTTACAGTTGTGTAGGCTTATTTCTTTACTACACTGTATTCACAATGTAAATAGAAGTAATAAATTGAAAACTTTCACGAAAGCTTTAATTACATCATTCGTCTTCCTTTCATTGGGTTTTTTATTGCTAGAGATAGATTTATTTGGTTACGGAATTACCTTCTTTGTTTTTTTACCCTTCACGCTGGGTTATATTTTAGGAAATTCTTTTGTGAAAAAGTTTAGTTTGGGCGGTATTATTACTTTAATCATTCTATTTCTTGGACTTTTATACGCCAATAGTTTAGAAGGAATGGTTTGTATCTTAATGGCGTTACCACTTGTAATAATAGCTCTTTCAATAGGGTTTATAATAAAATCAGCTTTTGCTAAAAACAAAAAACCTAATGTTTTAAAAACTTCCGTACTTCCAATTGGCATCTTATTAATTAGTGGATTAAGNGAGTAAAAACTTGCAAATTCTCAAACAGAAATAATTTCCATCAGCACAAGTATCAGCCTACNATATTCAAACATGCAGGTGTAAGAAACGATTAAGTCTGTTGATACACTCGATTCTGAAAAGCCCTTTTTAATGCAACTGGATCTTCCCATTCCTCACAAATGTATTTTAGAAAACGAAAAAGTTGGCGGAATAAGAACTTGTTATTTTGAAGGCGGTAAAATTATAGAAAAAGTTACAGCCCTAAAAAAAGAGAAATTGCTACAAATGGATGTAATCGATTATCAACTAAAAGGCAGGAAATGGCTAGGTTTTAAAGAAGCTATCTATACTTTTGAAGCAATTAATGAAAATGAGTGTAAAATGACCAGAATCACAACCTACACTTCAAAACTCCATCCACGGTTTTACTGGACCCCATTGGAGAAAATGGGAATAGAACAAGAGCATGAATATGTGTTTAGCAATCTAGTTCAGGATCTAAAAAGGAACTGTAACTAGTTTACAAATTGTGTTCCCTTAATAACTTTCGATACGAAAACTGGTAGCGAGTCAATTGTAAAACGGCTGATATTGTTAATCCTACCGCAAGTCCTATCCAAATACCAATATACCCAACGGTAGTTTCAAACGCTAGGAAACAACCAAACGGCAATCCAATAAACCAATAGGATGCTACAGCAATAAGTGATGGAACTTTCACATCTCCAATCCCTTGCAATAAACCTTGATAAATTACTTGAATCCCATCAGAAAACTGAAATATTGCTGCAAACCATATCATTGAAGAAGCCAACATGATAATTTCTTCAGAGGACTCGTTTACAAAAATCAACGGCAATTCTTCGTTAAATATGAAAAACACTAAGGCAAACAGCAAACTTAAACTTAAGGAGATGAACACAACAGACCGCACTACACTTCTAACCTCTTTTATCTTCTTTTCTCCAACCAAAGTCGCCGAGCGTATACTACCTGCATTACCAACACCCATGCAAATCACAAACGACATTGAAGCTAACGATAACGCAACTTGATGTCCCGCAATGTGCGCTTCACTAATCCAACCCATCATAAATGTAGCCGCTGAAAAAGCAGTTACTTCAAAAAACATATAGGTGGAAATGGGCAATCCAATGTTTAAAATTTCCTTTATATATTTTAACACCAAAATATCATGGAATAAAGCAGGAACTAACGCTCTTAGTTTTTCAACCTTCATAAAATAGGCTACAAAAATAAACAACATTAAGGATCGGGCTATTAATGTGGATATCCCAGCTCCAATAATCCCCATTCCTTCATACCCTCCCCATCCAAAGATTAAAAAGTAGTTTAAAATCACGTTTATAACGTTTCCTAGCAACGATATAATCATTGGCGTCTTCGTGTCTTGTAAGCCTTCAACAAACTGTTTAAAGGCCTGAAAAAGCATTAATGGNATAATTGAAAAGGAAATAATGTAATAATAATCCAAACAAACATCCACTACTTCTTGGGGTTGNTTGAATAGTTCCAAATGATTACCAAAAAAAAGCAACACGCCCAAAAGCAACAGCCCTAAGATTAAATTCAACTTAAAGCCAGTTCGAAATAATGTTTTTACTTTTCTGGAATCCTTTGCACCATTAGCTTTAGCAACCAAAGGTGTTAAACCAATACTAAACCCTAATCCTAAAATCATGATTGGGAAAAATACGGAAGTAGCAAACGTAGCTCCAGCCATTTCCAATGGAACAGTATGCCCAAGCATAGTATAATCTGCTACCCCAGTTAAAACGTGACCCAATTGNCCAATACTTATAGGCAGGGCTAAAACAGCCGTTTTCTTAATTTCTTGTAGTAGCGATCTCAACCTTTATTGCTTTTGCGAGTTGAATAATCTCCTCATTTGAATTGAATGTGTGCAAACAAACACGTATTCTTTCTTGCCCTTTTTTAACGGTTGGACTCAGCACCGGCCGAACATCAAAACCTTGTTTTATTAACGACAAAGAAACAGACCTAACCAATTCATTTCCAGAAAATAAAACACATTGAATTGCAGAATCACTTGAAATTAAAAAAGATTGATCTTGAGCTTCAAAAACAGACTTAAAATTGCTAATATTATTAGCAATTTCTTTTGTTCCCTCCCCTTTTGAAATCTCATTATATGAACTTTCTAACGACGAAATACAGTAAGGTGGCAATGCTGTTGTATAGATAAAACTTCGACTGAAATTAATCAGAAATTCTTTAATTAATTGAGCACATAAAACAGCTGCTCCATGTGCTCCTACTCCTTTTCCAAAAGTGACAATCCTAAACGGCACTTGATTTTGCAATCCTAAAGCCTGAACCAAACCTTCTCCCTTATCTCCAAAAACTCCAACAGCATGTGCTTCATCAACAACTAATAAAAAACCATTTCCCTCACAATAAGCAGCTAACTCAGTTAACGGTGCCGAATCGCCATCCATTGAATAAACGCTCTCCACTACTACATAAACATCACCTTCCGCCCTTTTTAGCTTGGATTTAAGGTCGTTTACATCGTTGTGCTTGAAAGAATATGATTTAGCGAATGACAATCGCATACCATCTTTTACAGAAGCATGAATTAGCTCATCGTAAAAAATCGTATCTCCTTTTTGAGGAACTGCTGAGAAAAAACCAACGTTGGCATTATAACCCGAATTGAAAACTAAGGCCGATTCAGTTTGATGGAAATCAGCTAAAAAGCTTTCAAACCGTTCTATTTGCTGGTAGTTACCTGCTAATAATCTTGAACCGCCCGATCCTTTAATTTTATTTCCCTCAAACTCAAATCCCTTTTTAGCCAATCCTAAATAGTCGTTCGAGCAAAAATCAATTAAATCAGCTTCCGGTCTTAAAACACGAAAAGCATTTGCTTCCTCACGCTGAGTTAACAAATGCTTTTGCTTTTTAAATTTCATAGTTTAGTACTGATTAATTTGGTAATCAGTAATTATTTGGCAGCCATTTCTTCTTTCCATGCCTTTACTTTCGCCTGCATCTTAGCCTTCGCCGAATTTTCTTTGTATCGCTCATTTGTTTCAGGTTTTTCACCATCTTCAAAAGGATCTTTAGACTTCAACCCNAGGTTNTTAAAAAGNANCCTATCTGACTTAAATTCAGGATTATCCGTAGTTAACAAAGTGTCACCAGCAAATATAGAATTTGCACCAGCCATAAAACACATTGCTTGTGCTTCATCTGATAATTCTAACCTACCAGCTGATAATCTTACCGCACTTTCCGGCATCATAATACGAGCAATACCAACCATTTTAATTAAATCCCATGAAGGAACTTTTGCGTTGTTTTCCAATGGCGTTCCTGCAACAGGAACTAAAGTATTTATCGGCACTGATTCTGGATGCTTAGCGTAATTCGCTAAAGTGATTAACATATTAATTCTATCCTTCTTCTCTTCCCCTAATCCTATAATTCCTCCAGAACATAAAGAAACACCTGCTTTTCTTACAGATTTGTGTGTATCTAAACGATCCTCAAATGTTCTTGTAGTAATAACTTCTTCGTATTTTTCTTTCGAAGTATCAATGTTGTGGTTGTATGCATACAAACCAGCATCTTTTAATCTTTGTGCTTGCTCATCGTTTAACATTCCTAACGTACAACAAACCTCCATATCCATATCGTTAATTCCACGTACCATTTCTAATACGTTATCAAAATCACGATTATCTCTAACCTCTCTCCAAGCAGCTCCTAAACACATTCTGGATGCCCCACCATCTTTAGCTACTTTAGCTTGAGCAATTACATCCTCAGGTTGCATTAACTTTTCAGCTTCAACATCCGTTGAATATCTTGCTGCTTGTGGGCAATAAGAACAATCTTCCGAACAACCTCCTGTTTTTATGGATACTAATGATGAAATTTGAACTTGTGTGGAATCGTGAAACTCTCTATGAACTGTAGCTGCCTTGTACACTAAATCCAATAACGGCAAATCGTATAATTCACTTATCTCCTCGTAATTCCAATCGTGACGAATATTCATATCAACAAAAATTTATGATACAAATATAAACGTCATAACCTTATGTTCAAAGTTACAAGCCATAAACCTTTTTCCACACTGCAAATGCGATAAACTTAAACATGCGCTGATTTTCAGGGATGTGAACTTGATTGAAAAAAGAATCATAGTTTTTCATTAACAAGTCATAATTAAAATACTCCTCTAAATCGGGCGTAAAGTACTTACGCAACTCATCTTTGATCTCATAAACCCACTGATTATTTGGCGTAACATACCCCATTTTGTCTTTACGATTGTAAATCTCTTGCGGTAAAATATGCTCGGTAGCTTCTTTTAAAAGGTACTTTTTCACCCCCTTTTGAATTTTGTAATTCCCAGGAATGTTGAAAACATATTCAATCATATTAATATCATCCGCAAAAGGTGTTCGTGCTTCAACACCATGCCACATACTGCAACGGTCTTCGCATTTTAAATACCCCTTCAACCTCGAATTATAAAACTCATGTTTCAAAATTCCGTTTAAAGATTTTGGCGTTTTTTGTTTGGATTTACGATACCCTGCAGTCCCAAATTCATTCATTAATTCAGGTGCAATATACTGATGTTCAGTTTGATAATACTGAATTATTTTTTTGTATAAAATCGAAGGTAAACCTTTAATCCCATAGGTTTTGAGGTATTGTTTCACAAAAAACTTAATTCCAGTTGGCAAGGTTTCAAAAGCTTTGGTTTCCCGCATAAATCCAGAGATGTCTCCTTTTTTTAAATCGTCCAACCATTGGTTAATGTGGTAAGGTAAATAACCACCAAAAAGTTCATCACCACCTTGTCCGTCCAACACTACTTTAACACCACTTTCCTTCACCTTTTTCATTACACGAAACTGCGCATAAGTACTTGTTGAAAATATTGGAATATCCTGAGAATAAACCAACTCATCCAAATCACTTAACAAATCACTTGAAGTAGGCACAATAGAATGGGCTCTCGCATCAACTTCTCCATTTACAACTTGAGCATAATGCGATTCATCAAATTCTTTTTGCGGAGTAGATGCTGTAAACGTATGTACTCTTTCCTGACCTAAAGCACTCATTTGAGTTACAATTGCCGAGCTATCAATCCCACCACTTAAACAAGCTCCAACCTTCACATCCGACCTTAATCGAATATTAACAGCGTTGGAAAACAAACCTGAAATATGATCTACATATTCCGATTCGGTATTTGCGTTAATTTTAGATGATTTCTTTGCAAAGCTTAAATCATAGTATTGTTCCGTATCAAACGTCCAATTTTTATAATCAAACTTCAAGTTAAAACCTGGTTGTAGCTCTATAACGCCTTCAAAAAAACCTTCCTTTTCAGATTCGATACTTGCAAATGCTAAATAATCAAACACTGCTTTTTTATGAATCTTCTTTGCCACTATCCCACTCATAACCAAAGCCTTTTGCTCCGATGAGAAAGCAAACTGCTCTTTTGTATTCCAGTAATAAAACGGTTTAACACCAAAACGATCTCGCGAAGCAAACAACTGCTGTTTCTCCACATTGTAAACCGCAAAAGCCCACATTCCATTAAACTTATGTAAACAAGCTTCACCCCATTGTATATAAGCCTTCAATACAACTTCAGCATCGGTATTGGATCGAAACGAAACACCTAACTGTTCTAATTCTTTTTTAATTTCTAAATAATTATAAACCTCTCCATTATAGGTAAGCCAGTAATTGCCTGTTTCATCTGTCATGGGCTCATGCCCCAATGAAGACAAATCTATTATGGATAATCTTTGATGCCCAAACCAACCCAATTTATCAGCAGGTTGCACATCGTTTTTAAAATCTAAATAATTAATTGTGTGATCTTTAGATACCGATTTCGGTGTTCCTAATGGGAAACCTTCGGTTTTTCCAAACACAACCGATCCCTCATCATCCGGACCACGATGCTGGATTAAAGCGTTCATTCGAGAACCTGTAGATACTAAATCAAAGGAATTTGTTCTTGAAAATAAACCGTTAATTCCACACATATATTAACCCTGTTTAATTTGATAACACAATATAGATGCAGCAACACCCACGTTTAAAGACTCTGCACNTGTTCCTTCAGCAAACGGAATGGTTACTTTCGTAAAAGCACTCTTTAACCAGTAATCCGAAACCCCATGTGATTCACTNCCCATTACCAAAACTCCTCTATCAACGCCACTTAATAAAGTTGGTGATTCACCACCAAAAGCAGTTACAAAAATGCTAAAGTCTTCCGGTTTTCTTTTCATAAATGCTTCTGGCGTTAAAATCACCGGTAAGTATTTCACAAAAGACCCCATTGTGCTTTGAATCACTTTTGGATTGTAAAAATCCACACACTCTTCAGAATATACAATTTGAGTAATGCCAAACCAATCAGCTGTACGAATAATTGTCCCTAAGTTCCCAGGGTCAGAAACGCCATCTAAGTACAAGGAAACGCCCGTAAAATCAGCTCTCCTTGCTTTTCTTTGTTTTACAACAGCAATTCCTTCAATGTTGGATTTAAGGCCTGATGCTCTTTCTATCGACGCCACATCGGCAATTACATACTCCAATGCTTCTAAAGAAGGCATCTTTGCTTTTAACTGTTCGGTAATGTAAAGTTCTTCAACTTCAAACTGACTATCTATGAGGGCTTCAATTCCCTTGCGCCCTTCAACTACAAAGCTCCCCGCTTCTGTACGGTGCTTTTTTTGCTGTAAGGANTTGATAAACTTTATTTTATTTTTGGTAAGCATTCGATAGAAGCATNATTTGTGACTAATTTAGCTATTCTTTACGGCATTTTTCTTGATCAGAAAACAATTAAAATACTTCACCCTTATTTTTGCAGTCCTCCTTCTGGCGGGTTGTCACAAACATCAGCTTTCTACTTGGCACCTCAAACCCAACGAAAAACTACTGATTAAGAATAAGTTAGTTGTAAAAAGCAATAAGGAATTGGACCGTGAAGAGGTTAAATCTTACATCCGACAAAAGCCCAACAAAAGTATTTTATTTGGCACATGGAAATTTAGTTTACAATGGAAAAACTTACGTTACAACAGTAAAAAAAACAAGAAAAGACCAGCTGTTGTTGTAGATTCCAGCTTAATCGAACGATCTGAACGTCAAATTGGAATATACCTTAAAAACCAAGGATACTACAACTCTAAACTTGAAACCGAAATTTGTCCAAAATACTTTTTAGGTGTTAAAAGATGGGAAACTAAAAAAGCCACTGTTATATACACTGTTCTACCTGGAAACGCTTTGATTATTGATAGTCTTGATTGTATGATCAAACAACCAGCAATTCAATCGCTCTACAATTTACAACTCTCGCACAGTAAAATTGTAAAGGGAGAAATTTTAAAAATTGAAAATTTAGAACTTGAACGTACGCGCATCTCTAACCTTCTAGCCGATAGGGGATATTTTAAATTCGCGGAAAACTTTGTAAGATTCAACGTGGATTCTTCTCGTGGGAAAGANAGTACAATTGTTATCACCAAAATTAAACAACCTGGATTAGATTCTTTACACAATCAATACTACATCAATGATATTTACGTCAATACAAGTTTCAACCCGTACTCAAGTAATAATATAACTACGGATACAGTTTATTTTAAAGGCATTAAATTCATTAGTAAAGGTCCTTCTAAATTTAAACCAGCACCTTTATATCGCGGTTTATTTTTTAAATCAGGNGAGTTATACAGTCATGAAAAAGAAAGTCAAACCTTCCGTCAGTTTGCCAATTTACAAATGTTTAGTTTTATCAAAATTGATTTTAAGGAAGTAGTTGATTCAAACGGAATCCACCTATTAAACGCCTATGTTTTATTACAACCTTCTAGCAGAATGTCAATCTCTGCTGAGTTAATGGGGACATATCGCGAGGGCTTTGGTGCTAACGGACAAATATCTTTCGCACGAAAAAATGCTTTCGGAAACTCTGAAATCTTAAACTTCTCCATTACTGGCGGTGTTGAAAATTTAAAACAAATTGATGATGATGATTTTAAGTTAGGCTCCACCATCGGACCCCGATTATCACTTACCTTCCCTCGCCTCTTTTTATTACCGCAGGTTACCAAAAAAATTCCGCAATCGGCATTTCCTCAAACTACCTTCTCAACCTACTTTAACTTTCAACAACGTTCACGCTATACGCGTTACCTCACAAACCTTTCGCTTACATACGAATGGAATGAAGGGAAATACAAAAAGCACGAAATAAGTGTTCCCGATATTAACTTCTCGTTCATCACTAAAGACAGTAAAATATTGAGTCAGTTATCCACTTTAAGTCCACAACAAAAATTCAAATTCGAAAATGCCATTAGTGCCGGTATTAAATACAGTTTCTTGTTTAACAACCAAACCAATAAAGACATTAAAAACCCTATTTACTTTACCACAAAAGGTTGGATAGTTGGCCCATCAGCTATTTTAGCCGACGCTTTAGGCTGGGAAGCCCGAGACGAAAATAACGCCATAACATTGGCCAATATTCGCTATGCTACATTTTTTAAAGCTCAAGCCGATTACCGTAAATTTTTCAACATTCGTAACGAGCAACAAATCGCTATTCGATCCTTTTTGGGTTTTGCTGTTCCTTTGGATAAAGACGGTGTAATTCCGTTCGATCAGTTATACTTCTCTGGTGGAGCAAATAGTGTTAGAGGTTGGCGGCAACGAACTGTAGGTCCAGGTTCTTACTTTAAAACTAATGATAATTTAGATAAATTAGGAGAAGTAAAAATAGAAGCGAGTATCGAATACCGATTCCCAATTACCAATATACTAAAAGGTGCTGTTTTCGCAGACGCTGGAAATGTTTGGACGGAAGAACCGGACACCGATGCTGATAATTACGACCCCAATTTTGCTTTTAATCGATTTTACAAAGAACTAGCCGTTTCTCCCGGTTTAGGTTTAAGGCTAGATTTTGACTTCTTTCTTTTCCGACTAGATTTAGGTGTTCCTATCAAACAGCCTTACCACCACTCCACTTGGAAACTCGATCCTAGTAATACGCAATTAAATTTCGGTGTTGGGTATCCGTTTTAGG
>JGI24539J26755_10000825_pt1 | contig 14616 bp, 8 predicted proteins | sample NorSeaMetagenome_2_FD_26755 | JGI IMG/M metagenome (IMG submission 26755) | reverse complement strand
CCGAGGACCCGATCGCAAACTCACAGGCGCTCGCCGAGTACGAACGCCTGTTACTGGCGGGTAAACGGGGCGACGCGCTCACGCTGGCGACGTCTAGGGGTCTGTGGTCGCACGCGATGCTCCTCGCGCGACACATGGGCGAGCGGCACTTCGCGGCGACCGCGGCGGCGATGGCGAGGGCGGCGTGCACCCCGGGGTCGCCGCTGCATACCCTGGAGGTCATGTTCGCGGGCGTGCCCCAGGATCTGGTGGGTGGTCAGGGTGGTGGGCACCCTAGTGGGCACCCCGGTGGGCACTCGCGGACCGGGAGCATCGGCAACGCGGTCGCCGGATTGGTCGGTTCCAACGACGCTTCAGGTTCCGGAGACGTCGCGACACCCGGCGGCGACGTACGGACGCTGCTGCCGCGGTGGAGGGAAAACCTGGTGATCCTCGCGGCTAACCGCGCACCCGGCGACGCGCGCGTGATGGCCGCGTTGGGGGATGCGCTGTGGTCCGAGATTGGCGACGTGGCGGCGTCGCACGCCGCCTACGCGCTCGCCGGCGCGGCGCCTCAGCCGTTTCACCCGACTTCGCGTCTGTGCCTGATGGGCGGGGACCACAGGCGACGGCCCCGGACGTACGCCACCCCGGCCGCGATCCAGCGCACGGAGCTGTTGGAGCATTCGATGGTGCTGGCCAACGCCCAGTACGTCCTGGCGCCGTTCCAGGCGTATAAGCTTCACTACGCGGGCCAGCTGGCGGAGTTTGGCCGCGTGAAGGAGGCGCTCGGGTACGCCGAGGCGGTGGGCAAGGCGGTGAAGCACCTGGACCGTAGCTCACCCGAGTGCAACGTCCCGGCGCTCGGTGCACTCGCCGCGGAGCTGGAGCACAGGCTCAAGGGCCACTCCGGGGGTAAGAACCAGTTTTTGCAAAAGGCGGCGAGTTCGATCTTTGGCGGGTTTTCAAAGATTTTGGACAAGGGCGTGCACTCGCTGTTCGGCGACGAGAACGGCCCGGGCGCTGGAAGGACGCCGGGTCACAGCCGGCAGTCCTCGCAGTCGTCCTCGAACGCACCCCCGCCGCCGCAGATGCAGGCGCAACCAGCGTACCAGCAGATGCAGGGGACCCAGGGTGCGCCGACGCACGGCTTGCAGCCGATGCAACCCGCGAATCAACAATCGCAGTTTGGCCAACCGCAGACGAATACGAATCCCGGACAGCCCCCGGGCGCTGAACCGACGCCCGCCAGCTCCGGCGACGAGGGCTCCGACTTTGGCGGGAAATCAAACCCGGGGAAATCGAACAGCACCAGGTCGAACAGCCTGTGGCGATCCGTGTCCGGAGTCATGGGCGCGGTGGCGTCCGCGGTGCCCTTGCCAAAGCCCAAGAACCAGGCCAAGCTCGGCGAGGAGATGAGCATGTATTACAGCGAGAAGCTCGGGAGATGGGTGGAGCCCGGCAAGGAGGACGAGGTGGACTCCGCGCCCCCGCCGCCGCCGCCCAAGTCCTTCGGAGCGGCGTCGCCGGCGCCGGCGGCGGGTGACCAGACGACGAATCAGGCTCTGACAGCTCCGACAGCTCCGACAGCTCTGGGTGCCGCGCCGCCGAACAACTTTAGCATGCGAGCGCCGACATCCGGCGGTGTTCGGTCTCGATACGTCGACACGTTCAGCCTCGCGGGGCCCGCCGCGGCGCAGCAGCAGCAGCAGGCTGCTTCTCCCGTGCTGGCCGGTGCCGCGGGTCTGCTTCCCCCGGGATTGATGCCGCCGGGGTCGCCGCTGATGCCGAACCCTCTCGGCGCCGGGTCCCCGATGCAGCCCATGGCTCCCATGCAGCCCATGGTCCCGATGGCCCCCGCGGGTGGCGGGTTCATGATGCCGGACGCTGTCAAGGTCCCGGAGACTGTACCGGAGGATATCGCGGGCGAGCAGGTGACCACGCCGGCTTCGCGCGAGCCGACCCCAGCGCCGCTCCAGCCGGCGGCGGAGCCGGTGCCGGTGGCAGAGCCCGAACCTGAGCCCGTGCCCGAGGCCGTACCCGCGCCTGAGCCCGAGCCCGTCCCCACGATGTCGATGGGTCAGGATCTGGATCCCGAAGGTCCCGCGTTCTTCGACCGCGCGGATGACGGGGCCGGAGGCTACCACGCTCCCCCGTCCCCGCCCCCGATTGTCGCCGCGCCGATTGGCCACGCGTTTGACTCGGAACCAGCGTCCCGGAGCCGACCCCGCCGCCGCCGCCGCCGCCGATGGACGTCGCCTCGCTCGTACCGCCGCCGCGTGCCACGACGATCGCATCGGATCAGACGCCCGTGCCACTTCCCCCGCCGCCCACTTCCTTCGCCGCGAGGGAGGACGACGGCGACGAGTGGGAGTCAGTCCCGGACGACGAGACTCAACCTCTCGGGGAGCTCGACGATCATCCCGCGCCCGTGACCGAGCCCCATTCGCCCAACGCGTTCTTCGTCCCGTCGCCCGATTTGAACCCTGATCCCTCGGGGGAGTCAGTGGGAGTCTACAACGCGGGTGCGGCGACGACCGCCGAGGCTGACGCCGCGTACGACTACGGCGACGTGGCGGCTTCAGTCGGACTCAACTCTGCAGTCTCGGGCGCGAACGGGCATGATACGGTGNCTAATACGGGTATGGTGTTCGACGCCAAGCTGCNGGATCACACCGCGGAGGAGACTGCCGTCACGCACACGCAGGAGGGGTACTACGACGCGAGTGGGACGTGGATCAANGGGACGTTCCCGGGGGGTTTCCACGACGCGAACACGGGCGAGTGGCGACGCGGGTACCACGACGAGACNGGTTCTTTCCACGCCGGGTACGTGGACGCCGCCACGGGTGCGTGGGTATCTACCGCGCCTGAAGGGTACTACGATGCGAGTGGGACGTGGCATGAGGGCGCGTTTCCCGGCGGGTTTGTGGATCCAAACACCGGGGTGTTCAGGCACGGGTACTACGCCGAGGACGGGAAGTTCACGGAGGGGTACTTCGGTGCGGACGGCGCTTGGGTCGACGGGCCTCACCCCGGCGCGGGTGCGTCGGTGCACGGTGGGGCGGACACCGCGGGTACGGAGGAGAGGTGGGGTGACGTGGACGAGGGTGAGATGACCGACATAGCGCTCTAGGGATGAGTGAGCCGGCGACGGCGACCAGAGATTTGTTAGAACTTTCCATGGAAGACAGGATGAGAACTTTCGTTCATCCGACTGCTGATCTCCGCCGCCGCCTTTTTGGCGTGTGTCCAACCATCTCCCGCCCGCCCGACAGCAGCGCACTTGGCCTGGCGTGCCTCCGAAGAACCGAACGCTCGATCCTTCGTCGAGAGGATCGCGACTGACTACCGCACGGGTCAGGCGACGGACCATCGCATCGAACACAGCCGCCGCCTTGGCCAACAAGCCGCGACAAACATCCGAGTCAGACTTCCACTTGGCAGTGCCCTTTTTGAACGACCGCCGGGCTCCATCGATGGTCGGGCAGCGTCGCATCAACCCCGGATGGATCGCNTTCGCGTTCATCGCGCTCATCGGAACGTCCGTGTGCGCCGCGCTCGTGATCGCATCGTCCTCGCTCACCCCCGCGGACGAGCGCCTGCGAAGCCCGCGGCAATACCTCAGCGCGGCGCTGACGACGGAGCCCGCGAGGAGCGTCGGCGGCCTCCTGCTTTCCACCGGAGCGGTCGTCTTCGTGCTCGCGGCGCTCGCTCGCAAGCTCGAGCTCGACCTCCGCCGCGTGCAGCTCCCGCGGAAGGAGGCGCCAATCGGCATCGCCCCGACCGTGTGCGACGACTGGTCCAAGACGGAGAACATCGCGCTGTCGCTCCACGTGGCGGCAGCCATCGGGGCGCTCGGGGTGAGCGCGGTGAGCTTCGCGTCGCATCCGCGGGCGCACCGCGCGTTCGCGTCGCTGTTCTTCGTCGGTGGATCCGTCAGTGCGGTGGCCAACACGGTCGTGGACCACGGCCTGGGCAACACGTGCTCGCTGCGCGTGCGACGGGCGAGGGCGGCGGCGGCTTCGTTGGCGGCGGCGACGTCGTGTTCATTCTTCGCCATCGATCCATCCGCGGGTACCCGCGCGGCTGTCGTCTGCGAGGCGGCGCAGCTGGTGTGCGTGGCGATGCTGTGCGTTCACTACGCCACGTGGATTCGATCGTTCTCGTCGTTCACGGTGCTCGCGAGCGCCGCGGACGTGCGCACGGGACTGTCGCGGGACACGAGCTGGGCGCGGGGGTTGGGCGGTATGGGCAGTCTGAGCGACGACGAGGACGACTACTCCGTCGCCGAGCTCGGGGAGTCGGGCGACGGGAGCGGCGTCCGCGGTAGTGCTAACTCGCTGGTGTCCAAGATATCGGAGATGCTCGGGGGCGGGAGCCCGGGCAAGAGTGGGGGACGGGGGGGGGCAAATAGACACGAGCCGCGGGTGCCGTATTCACCCGCGCGGGTGAGCGGTTTGAGGGCGAGCCCGATGGCGCCCGGGGTGCCGCGTGTGGACAGCAGCGACCGGATCTACCGGCAACTGCACGAGCCGTTCATGCGGGCGCACATGGAGCATCAGGAGCAGCGGAGCAGTAACCTCGGCGTCAACAGGAAGCTCCCGTTNGAGGGGTGAGAAGAGCGCGAGTGCGTTTGTTCACGTAAAATAAAAAATTGATGAGAGATTCGCGGAGCCACCCTGTACATGCTCGACGCGCCACGAGCCCCGTGAGCGTGTTTGTGACGCACGCTCGTTCGTTTGGGGGGTGCTTACTTGGTCTTCCTGGCCCTGGAGGACTTCCTGGTCGCGGTGGAGGGAGTCTTGGGGGCGGAGGACTTCTTGGCCGCCTTCTTGAACTTGAAGGGCTTGATGGGCGCGAAGCCGAGGGCGACCACCAAGGCGAAGCCGTAGAGGAGGGGGAACGGCATGTCCATGGGGGGAATGCCGACGGGCGCCTTGCCGGTGGCGGGGAACGCGTACTGGGCGTAGGTGCAGAGGGGCAGGAAGACGGCGCCCCAGATGGCGAGGGAGCACTTGCGGACGCCCTCGGACTTCACCTTGGCGAACATGGCGTACAGGAAGCCGAGGACCGCGTGGCAGACGCCGATGATCGCGATGCAGTGCATGGCGATGGGGGTGCTGCTCTTGGCGCCGGTCATCTGAGTGATGGCGCCGGCGGGGTCGGCGAGGTGCTGCGATGGAAGGAGGGAGGGAAGGATGGCGAGGTCAGCCACTGACTACTGAGCGGTCCCGCGGCGCTTCGTTTTTTGGATTACACGATGCCAAATCAAATCTGCGCTCGTCTTTTGAAGAGGATCTCGCCGTACCGTGAACGCGAAGAGGAAGTGCAGGGCTCCGAGGAGACCCGCGGAGACCTGGCTGATCGTAATGGCGGCCATTGTTGGAGTTTGGTGGACGTGTGTTGTCGCTCCAAAGTTGTGGTCGTGAGCGCTCTTGGAGAGGTTGAAAGGTCGGCCCGAGTGGAAACTGACATTCTCCAACGTTCAAATCTTGAAGAGTTGTGCATCGGCAGAACCACCGAAACGACCAGTGTCCGTTGAATCTTCATTTCTCATGAAGATGAAATTGCACTTTTTCCGAGAGTGGGTTGGATTTTCGGTGATGACTCAAAGTTTTGGGTCTATTTTTGTCCCAATGTGCATCCGGTTTTATCGGCATTTCCGCAATTTCCGGCCTCTTCTCCCGCCAACGCATCAGACATCGAAAGCGCGCTCGCACGTCAACGTCGCGGCGCCACCACGTCGTATCGAACGATATCGCTCATAAAAATGAACGCCATGGCCCTGTTGAGTCGTTGCGCCGCGTTCGCCCCCGTCGCTAGCCACGCCTCACGCGTGAACGTCCGCGGGACCCCGTCAACGGTTGTCCCGACAGCCTGGCCCGACCGTGTGCGATGCTCGTCGCGCGGTAGCGCGCCCCCCCGCCCGACGCGGGGCGCGCGCCTGATGGTGGTCACCGACCCCAAGGACACCGCCAACTCGTACGATGAGATGCTCATGGGCGAGGACGAGCTCTTCCTGCCCGCCAGGGAGGAGTACCACCACGAGCGGGCCGTCGAAACCGAGCCCGACGCTTCGCCGACCGCCCAAAGTGCGACTCAACGGCAACAATCGCGCGCGACCGCCGACGTCGGCACGCGTCGCTTCTCCACCTCCGCCGCCGCCGAGTTCCCCCCGCCGCCGACGACGATCGAGTACGAAACCCTCGGCCCGTACGTCGAGCTCGCGCGCGTCGTACGACCCGACGGCGTCGACGGAACGCGCGCCCGAGGAGACGCAGATGCCGACTCTCGAGCCCCATCGACCCGCGAGGCGCTCCCGGTGCTCGTGGGNTGGTTCGGGTGCAAGCGTTCGCACCTCCGCAAGTACGCCAAGATGTACGCGGATATCGGGTACGATAACGTGGTGTGCGTCATCCCGCCCGCGGCCGCCACGCTCTTCCCCGCGCTCGGCGACGCCTTCGCCGCGTCCGCGCTCGAGAGCGTCGCCAAGGCCAAGGCTCGGATCGCCGAGCGCACGGTGGACTTTGACGAAGATTCCGTCCCGCTCGAGACGACGCCCGACGCCGTCTCGGACGCCTCCGACGGCGTGGTCCTCCACATCTTCAGCAACGGAGGGTACCTCTTCGCGGGTAACGTCATGCACGCGCAGACCGGCTTCGTCGCCGACACCGAGACGCCCCTAGGGGACGTGTCCACCGCGCTCAGGCGCAAGCTGGGATTCGCGCCCGACCCCAAACTGGCGCGGGACTTTACCCAGAACGTCGTCGCGCTCGTCGTGGACAGCGCGCCCGGCGAGCTGGAGCCCGGCATGGTCGCCGCATCCTTCGAGGCTGTGCTGGAAGGTAAGGCGGCGCCCGACGTCATCAGGGAAGACCGGACGGCGCCGGCGGTGTCGGCGGGGGCGGTGACGCTGCAGCAGACGGCGGCGGCCATGCTCGCGTGGCCGCCCATCGCCAAGAGGCTTCGGTACATCGACGCCGCGTGGGGTGGGTTCCCGGCGGTGACCGGTAACAGGTGGAGCGGCGACGCGCGGAGTAAGCAGGGAAACGCGGCGGAGGTTGCCTTCGCCAGCGCGGAGAGGAAGCTGCAGGCGCTCAGGCTCGCCAACGAGGACGGCGCCAGGACCAAGGCTAAGATCCAGCGGAACCTGTGCGACGAGCGCCCCGGCGAACGGGGTCTGCTCTGGTGCCCCGCCATGTTCATGTACAGCAGGGCGGATCCCATCATCCCGTTCGAGCAGGTGGAGGCGTTCGCGACGGCGCGCGCGATGCGGCTCGGGAGGTCTTTGTCCGCCGCCACCGACGGGCGCGGCGCGGGGGGCGGGCTGGTCACGATGAAGGCGTGGGACGACGCGCCGCACTGCGAGATCGGCCGGGTGGATCCTGCGGGGTACCAGGCGGCGCTCGGGGAGTTCCTGGCGCCGCCGGATGTGGAGGAGTGCGAGGGAGTGCAATTCTCCAACAATGTCATCAAACCCTGGGACAGGGACTGAGCGCGGGTGTGTCGGGCAAAAAATACTGCCCGCGGGACCCGGCGCGAAGTGTACAAGTATCTAAGCGCTTGAAAAGGCTTTGTAATTTCAACTGAGTTCTCCGAACTACTCTCAGACTGTCAGCTTCCCTTCCTGCCTCCCGCTCTCGTTCACCAGCTCCCTGATGTCCGCGAGCCACTCCGAGTTCGCCAGCATGTCCTCCAGCCGCACGTGCAGCCTGAACCTCCAGTAGTGCCGATTGTTCGTCGGGTCGTTGATGGTCTCCTCCTCCGCGGGCCTCTGCGCGTAACTCGCCTCGAGCGCCAGTAGGTCCTGCGCCGGGAATACCGCCAACGCACTGGGGGACGCCATGTGCTGCCTGACGATGGCCCGCATGACGTGGGGCTCGCACTTATCCGGCGGCGGGTGTTGCCGCTCGACAAAGCCGGTATCCCCCGAGCCGTCGGCGACGCCGCCGAGATCCTCGACGCCGACGCTACCGATCGACGTCCGTCGCCTCTGCGCGCCGCTTCCTTCCTCCACGTGTTCCACCCTGTACGCCATCGGGGGGGGAAAGGAGGACGCCAGTGCACCGTCGCCCTGCATCCCCAGCACCTGGTGCGCGTACCGCGCCCGCCTGTGCCGGTCCGTCTCGTACCACGCCCTGGTGGTGGTCGTGTCGTGGCACGACGGCGAACACACCGTGGCGTAAGGGTACCTGTTGGGCCTGCCGAACTCGCCCTCCTCGTGGGGCATGCGCTGGATGCGCAGGCCGAGGATGCCGAGCTCGTCCAGCACCGGCGGGACGCAGGGCGGGACCATGCCAAGATCCTCGCCGCACACCAGCTGACCGGTGCACGTCATCAGCGCGGGCAGCGTCCGTCTCGCGTTATCCCTCCAGAGCGTATCCTGCCTGGCGCCGAAGTAGTCGTCGTAGAGCCAGTTCAGGGAGTCCTTCGACCAACCCTCGAGCTCGTCGAACGACGACGTCTTCTGCATCTCGATCCGCGGGTAAAAGGCGTCGGGGTCCTCGGGGTCCCGTAGCAAACACACGTTGTGCTGCAGGTGCAGTAGGCCCTTTCGCATCTGTTCCGTCTCCTCCACGAGCCAGTCCGGGGATCCGTCCCGAATCTTGAACGCGTCGGAACCTAACAGGCCCTCCTCGGTGACGAACTCGTTCTTGAACCGGTACGTGTTGATCGCCCGGCCGTCGGGGAAGTGCCCGTCGCTCCCCGTCTCCTCCATGAATCGACCCGCAACCTCGCCGTCGCGGTCGCCAAAGATTTCCTTCAAGAGGACGGACGTGACGTGCGGCTCACAGAGCCTGTCCACGAACCACAGACCCCTCTGCTCGAGCTCGTGGCGACGTATTGGGACCGAGGGTCGGAATCGGCCCATGCGCCCCACCCGCGTGTGCGCCGGGAGCTCCCAGATGCGAAAGAACCCGAGCACGTGGTCGATTCGCATGGCGGAAAAGTACCGCTCCAGGTGTGACATCCTCGCGCGCCACCACCCGTACCCGTCTTTGCTCATCTCCTCCCAGTTGTACGTGGGGAAGCCCCAGTTCTGACCGTTGGGGTCAAAGTCGTCGGGCGGCGCGCCCGTGCTGGTGTGCATTCGGAACAGGCTCGGGTACATCCACGTGTCCACGCTCGCCTTGTCCACGCCGATGGGTAGGTCACCCTTGAGTATGACGCCCCGACGCTTGGCGTGCGCGGACGCGGCGCGAAGCTGCGCGTCCAGGTGGAACTGGACAAAGTAGTGCAGCGCGACGGTGTTGTAAACCTCGCTGCCGGGTTGCGACAGCCGGGTCACCGTCTCCGTGGAACTTTCGCAGCCGAGCGATCCCCATCTCCAGTGCTGCGCGGTGCCGAAGAGCTCGCGAAGGGCGCAGAACACGGCGTAGGGTTTGAGCCACGCGGCGTTCTCCGCGAGAAACTCCGTGAACTCGGGGGAGTTGAGGAAGGAGTTTTTGACAGCCTCGAAGCACCGCTTGGCGACTGACATCTTCACCTTCACCGTCGCCTCGTAATCAACCTCTTTGAGGTCGAGCGCAGCCTTGGCCTTGTTCACCTCCGCCTGCAGGCTGGCGAACCGAGCGGCGTGCTCGGGCCCCGCGGCCCTCGCCGCCTCGGACACCACCTGCTGAATCCGCAGGTACAACGGATGCAACGCAAACACCGACACGGACGAGTACGGGTAGGAATCCCACCACATGTTGTGCACCGTCGTGTCGTTCACGGGCAGCAGCTGGACCACGTTCATGCCACCCGCGTGTGCCACGTCCACCAAGGTCTTGAGGTCCACGAAATCCCCGGCGCCCACCGAGTCGCACGATCGGAGTGAAAACACGGGCGCCGCTAACCCCGACCCGCGCCACACGCCGGGGTACCGAAAGTGCCCATCCCTGGCGATGATCCGCGAGGGCGACCGGTGGTGGGACTTGCGCCCGCCCGGCCTGCGCTCGGATGCCACCGTGGCGCGTTCCACCGGGTCCACGGCGATGTCGACATCCGTGACGGTGAACTTGACCCTCTCCGGGGAAACCGGCTCGTTGATGGCTCCGTCGCCGTTGGGAAGTTCCGAAGTTCCGTTAGCCTTTTCCCGCACGAGCGATTGCGACGACGCCCCGCCTCCCGTGCCCGTGGACAGGCCCGGGGACGAATCCCTGGACTCGCCGATCCACCCCAGGGGAGCCACGATTCGGTCCGTGCCCTTCTCCATAGCGTCCCCGGCTCGGGTGGCGCCCTTCAGCGCGTACTTGTACCGCACCGGAAGGTCCTCGGGCGCGACGTCAAAGTCCAGCCACCACGTCCGTGTGCCCTCGTCGAGGTTCATCACCGGCGCGAGGTCCCGCTCCCATCCCCCGAGCGCCGCGCAGTCGCCCGTCGCGGTCAAACGTTGCCCCGGCGTGAGGCGAAGGGTCCTCACCTCGAGGCGAACCCGGATGGCGTCCCGGACACGCGGCGGGTCGATCGCGAGTGACGCCAGGGCTCCCGCGAGCGATGCCGCGTCGTCGTCGTGCGATGGCTCGGGTAGCGCGTCGAGGTTTTGTTCAGCCGCCTTGCCCGAGCCGTCGTCGAGGACGACGTCCCGAAAGGACTCCCGCGCGAACAGATTCTCGGGATGGGACTGAAACTCCCACGTGTCCTGGATCTCAACCTTGTCCCGCCCGTATCCAACCGCGCTCCCGGAGGCTTCGCTGCTGTTATCGTCGCTGCCGCCGCTCCTGCCCTCGGGCATCGCCGGGGCGAAGTGCGCGTGCCGGACGAACGCGTCCCATCGCACCACGTTCATGTCGCCGTCAACCACCGCGTACCTGTAATCGAACGATCCAACAAAGTGACCCGTCACGCTCCCGGTCCACAGGAGCTGATCCTCGCCCAGGTGCTGTTAAAGGTGAGGTGGGTGTGGAGTCACGGTGAGTACGTAGAAGCGGTGCGCGGGATGACGATGCCTCGGGGAGGACGGGATCGGTAACGGGGACGGGAGAGGGTTGCGCGATTGGGAGAGAAAAGGCGCCCGAGCGGCGGCTGCTGACGAGGAATGAGCGGCGAGCGATCGGGCGCGGGCGCTCACCTGGCATCGCATGAATACGCCCTTGCGCACGTCCCATGAGCCCAAGCGGGGGTCGTTCCCGCACACGACCAAGTTCTGGCCCCATTCGGTCCAATACTTGATCCGGAAGCCCACCGTAATCTTGGGTGGCACCGACATCGCCCCCTTTCCGCAATTCACGTTGTTGGCGGGCAAAATCACTCAATTGGCGCCCCAGGCCGTCCCCTGCGCTCCGGATAACACGCCCGAGTCGCCCCGATTCGTCCCCGCGACTCCTGTCTCAGTCAACCTCGATGCGAACCCGCCCTGATCGGGTGTCGCTTCCGCCGGTCGACGCTCCGGGATGGCCTTCGCCTCTGGCGAGGGTGGGTTTTTGCCAAAAAGTCCCAAAAAGCATTGTTAAAAAGTCCCAAAAAGCATTGCCCGTTTGATGTATGGGCAAACATACTGAACCGTTGCCAATCGCAAACCCTGACGCCACGAGTTATGGGCTCTCGGTCAGGCCCGTCGAACGCGTCAAGCATCTCTGCTCGTCGTCGGGGGATTACTCCATTGGTGAGTGACGCGGACATGGCTATCGCGTTGAAGACTGCGGTGAGCGCGTGGAGGCCGTGCTTCGCGCGGATGCGCATGGTGACCCGCTCATGCGCGTCGAGCGGAGCGCGAGTGAACAGCGGCCGCGGCGGAGTCGCGCGCCCGCGCCTCGCGCCCGCGTCGGCACGTCACAAAGAGGCGGCGGCGGTGGCATCCGGCGACCGGGACGCGTCGACGCTCGTTCGCCGCGCCGGTGGACGCGTGGGAGCGACGTCGCAGTCGGCGTGGTGGAGCGGTGCGATGCCCATCGTATCGTCCGTCCGCGGGCCCTCGCGCGGCGTCTTCGTCTCCGCGCGGGCATTGAGCGGCGGCGGCGACGACGACGTCGACGACGACGCGGTCGCGTCGCTCTCGGCGGAGGAGATGGCCGCGCTGGACGCCGAGGCTGCCGCGGCCGCGTCCGACTGGGCGTCCGAGCTCTCCTCGGCGGCGTGGACCGAGATGGACGAGGCGGACGCGGGCAAGAAGCCGAAGCCCGCGACGAGGACCGAAGATGGCGCCCGGCTGAAGAAAGGCCGGGTAGACAAGTCGCTCGCGTCATCCGTCGCCAACGACTACGAAGACGTCGACGGGTCGGGAGACATGGACGATGACTTCTCCGCCAACTACTACGACTACGACGCGGACGACGTGGAGGAGGATTACGTCCCCGGGTCAGCCTCCATCGCCGACGAGGACGACGAGGATGACTCCGCCGGGACCAAAAAGAAAACTCGCCGGAGGAAGACGCGGCGCGAGTGGGGTAAGATACCGGACGATAAACTGCCCAGGGTGGCCATCGTGGGCAGGCCGAACGTGGGTAAGAGCGCGTTGTTCAACAGGCTGACGGGGACCAAGCGGGCGATCGTTTACGACCAGCCCGGGGTGACCCGCGACCGCATGTACATCAGGGCGTTTTGGGGTGACACCGAGTTCATGATGGTGGACACCGGAGGCCTCGAATCTCTCCCGGGGTCGCCGAACGACGCGCCCAGCGTGGACACCGTCGGCGGCGTGGAGATTTTGCCCGGGATGGTCGAGTCGCAGGCGGCGCTCGCGGTGAACGAGGCGGCGGCGCTCATCTTGGTCACGGACGGGCAGAAGGGTCTGACCAACGCGGATGAGTCGATTTACGGTTGGATCCGCAAGTACCACTCCAAGAAGCCCCTGCTTTTGGCCGTGAACAAGTGCGAGAGCACCACGAAGGGCGAGGAGCAGGTGCTCGACTTTTGGTCCCTCGGCGGCCCCACCCCGCTGGCGGTCTCGGCCATCTCGGGTACGGGAACCGGCGAGCTCATGGACGGGCTCGTCGCCGAGCTGCCCCCGCCCACCGAAGAGGATCTCGACCCGAGCTGGAAGGACGGCGAGGGCGACGGGCCCCTCAAGGTTGCCATCATCGGCCGGCCCAACGTGGGCAAGTCATCGTTACTGAACCAGCTCGCGGGCGACGCACGGGCGATCGTGAGCGACTACAGCGGTACCACCCGGGACACCATCGACAGCGACGTCGTCGGCGCCGACGGGAACAAGTACACCCTGATCGATACCGCGGGCATCAGGAGACGGACGTCCGTGGCGGCCTCCAAGGACGCTCCCGAGTCCCTCGCCGTGGGCAGGGCGCTGCAGGCGATGCGCCGCGCGGACATCGTCGTGCTGGTCATCGACGCCGAGGAGGGACCGAGCCAGCAGGACTTTGTGCTGGCGGAGAGGGCCGCCATTCAGGAGGGCTGCGCCCTGGTGCTGTGCGTGAACAAGTGGGACAGGATCGACAAGGACACCTACTCCATGAACGAGTACACCAAGACCCTGCGGTCCAAGCTCAGGGTGTTTGAGTGGGCCACCGTGGTTTACACCAGCGCGCTGACGGGTCAGAGGGTGCAGAAGGTTCTCGCCGCGGCGTCCGAGGCTTCCGTGCACCACAGGAAGCGCCTGACCACCGCCACGCTCAACTCCGTGATCCAGGAGGCGACGCTGTGGAAGTCCCCGCCGAGTAAATCCGGCCGCAAGGGTCGGGTATACTACGTCACGCAGGCGTCCACCCGGCCGCCCACGTTTGTCTTTTTCGTCAACGACCCGAAGCTCTTCCCGGATACGTACAAACGGTACATGGAGCGGAGTCTGCGGGATAACATCGGCTTCCCGGGGTCGCCGATCCGCATCCTCTGGAGGGGTAAGGGCGCCAAGGGGAAAAACTGAGGAGTGCGTGGCGGTGGGGGCGAGAGCGGCGAATGGTTTTACCAGGGTTTAGCTCCTTTTACTTGATATGATATCATCACATACATACAACGAATCTTGTCAACGTGCGATTGCTAACTACTTGCGCGCAATTCTCTGGTACACTTGAGAGTAGGCACGACACCCGCCGCACCTCCCTCTCACCGCCGACGATCGACTGTTTCGAGTCAAAACTTCAAAAGATCAACAGGCAGAGGATCACGAACGATCCGAGGAGCAGCAGAAGCTGCGACAGAAACGCCTGCTGCTGCTGCTCCGGGCTCATGCTGTTGATCAGTAAGCTGGACCTACCGCTCGCGCCGAACTGGATCCCGAACCCGAGCAGCGTGGACACGAGCCCCACGTTCTCCGCGGGGCCCGCGCCCGCCGTGCCCCACTCGCCACCCCCGTTCGCGTCGGGGTTCCTCGCCTGCAACCGCAAACCCTGCGGACGCGTGGGAACGTCGATGCCCAGCATCTGCTTGCCCCGGGGATGTTCGCACGACCCGCGGCCGTACAGAGGGATGACCTGTTTGGGGAGGATGAGGTGAGGGGCGGAAGAAAGTCAGGCGGCGATCGATCGATCGATTCGATCCGAGGCGAAGATCAGATTTAGGGTGAACGTCTTGATTTGGATTCGTGGGGCGCGTGGGGGCGGACGCACCAGCTCCTCGGAAAGTCCAGCCTTGCACACCGGGCACTGCTGAGCCTCGGGGAAGACCTGCAACCATCTGTTCGAGCGAGAAGCGGGAGAGGAATCGGTCAGGACCGGGTCGAACCCGCGCGCCGAGGGTTGGCTCCGCGAGATGGCAAAG
>JGI24539J26755_10000820_pt1 | contig 14645 bp, 2 predicted proteins | sample NorSeaMetagenome_2_FD_26755 | JGI IMG/M metagenome (IMG submission 26755) | reverse complement strand
TGTAACCAAAGGTCATATTTGGGGATACAATACTGAACAGGGATGGAAATTATTATATGAATTAGAAATTCCCGGCAATTCATCACATAATCATAAGAATCTGTGGTGGTGGCGATCTGGAAATACTGTTACAAGTGGTTTAGGAAAACGCCCGGAATATGATAATTTAAACATAACACATTTGGGATTTTCTGTTTCTAGTACTTCACACGCAGGTGGAACAACAGAAAATCAAAATATTATAATAATAGGTGGTGGTGGCGGAGCAGGTTATAGTACATCTGGTAAGTTAATTGCGGGCAATATTGTCAATGATATTCCTATTAATATCGTTTCTGGATCGGCAACATTAGTAGATCATTATAACATTACTATGTTTCCAGGTGATAAAGGTGTTGATAGTTTAAATGATATTGGTTGTTTTGGCAATTATGGCGGTATAGAAATGTCAGGAGGACATGATGAGTGGGGTGCTGGTGGAGGTGGTGCTGGCACCAAGGGTGATCCTACATCAGAAAGTACTGGTGTTCAAAAAGCGGGCAATGGCGGTAGTGGTAAGAAATATAATATTACTGGTACAGAAGTATATTATGCTGCCGGTGGTGGTGGTGGTATTAAACCAGGTACTAGTTCTTTAAGCATTGCACAAGTTGGATCAGGAGGATTAGGTGGAGGAGGCGCAGGTGGTGGTGGTGGCGATGGTACTTCTAATTCGGCTTTGGATGGTAGTGGTGTCGATGCTGTTCCTCATACAGGTAGTGGTGGTGGTGGTGTCGGTGCTATGGTAACAGCAGATTATAAAGGCGGTAATGGTGGTTCGGGAATAGTAGTAGTTAGATATAAAAATGAAAATATAAGTACTAATTTATATATACCTCAGGGAGATAATGTGACCGAATATACTATATTGGATTGTGATAGTACTAATTTAGTCGCTCATTACAAATTTGACGAAGGCGCTGAATATAGAGATTCTGTTTACGGATATTATGATCTAATTGACTTAGATTATACTTCACTATTTAGTGGAACAGAGAAGGTTTTTGGTAAATCTGCTCACGAATCTGGCACAGAAGCCAGGATACAATTTCCAGATTCAATTGCATCACAAATAAGCGAAATTAGTAGTACAACTGGTATTACATTTTCATTTTGGTTTAATATGAATACTAGTAGTGGTTCTCAGGCTTCTTTATTTGAATTTTCTGATACAGCAAGTGATACTACATCAACAAATAGAATTGGTATAGCAAGAAACGGCACTGCTAATTCTATATGGATTGGTATAAAAGAAGATAATGTTGAAACTTCTACTACATGTGGTGTTGTTGACAATGAATGGCATCATATAACATGGTCTATTGACAATAAGGGTTCTTGGCAAGTTTATTTTGATGGCGTAAATCAATATCCAAACAAATACAAACAGATTCCACAAATAAATAATTATGATTATAGTTATTTATTTGGAAGTGTTCAATCGACGCAAACAAATGGTTACATAGATGATTTCCGTATTTACAATAAAGTCTTAAATTCTCTTGAAATTACTTATTTATCCAATAAATCTATTAAATTTGCTCCAAAAGAAATAGATAGCGAATATAATTTGCTTACATTTCTTTATCATGATAAATTAGCTGATGATAATCAAACGGAATATAATTTAACCTTTGATAGCCCCACGGAGTGTGATATATTGATAGTTGGAGGAGGTGGCGGTGGTGGTGGTGGATTAGGACAAACAACCAATGGTGATGGTACAGGTGGAGGAGGAGGCGGTGGTGGTCTTGTTTTATTGCCATCGATTACAGTAAATGATTCATATATTATTAAAATTGGAAATGGCGGAGAAGGCAGAGAGGAAGCGGGTGAAAATGGTTATAATAGCTCAATAGAAAAACAAAATGAAACAGGAATAGACGGTATCACTAATTTTTTAGCACTCGGCGGCGGTGGTGGTGGAGATGGTAGAATATCAAGTGGTATATCAGGGCCAGGTAATACGGGTGGATCAGGTGGTGGCGGAGGCGGTAATACTGCTACATCAGGAGGTGCATCCACACAAAATACATATAATGGAATAGGTTTTGGTAATGCTGGCGGAGATTCACTAAGTTCATCAGGAGATCAATCAGGTGGTGGTGGAGGCGCTGGTGGTGTTGGTCAATCTTCTCATGCATCAAGTGGAAGTTTTGAAGGCGGAGAAGGTGGTGTAGGTCTTCATAAAGTAACTATTGATGGAACAAATTATAAATTTAAAGATTTATTTGGTACTTCTTATGGTGAATATATAGTAGATGGTACAACAGCACGTGGTCGCGGAACAGCACAAGATTATATAAATCAATATTATCATATTGAATCTGATACATATCAAAGCACAATACCAGATATTGAAGAAGGAGTATATTTTGGAGGAGGAGGTGCTGGTAAACAAAGTGCTACTGGTGGTTATACATATGGAGGTTTAGGTGGTGGAGCATCTGTTGTATTACTTAATCAACAACAAGTTTTAGATTCAGGAATAAATGGAACTGGTGGTGGTGGTCATGGAGGAGGTAAACAAAATAGTTATCCATCAGCAGGTGTTACTAATGAAGGAACTGATGGTGGTTCAGGTGTTATTTTAGTAAGGTATAAGAGAAATATGGGAACACCAACTATAACTACTACAACTGAATTAGCACAATGGAAGTATAGTGCTACTAATGCAAATGTAGTTCATAAGGGTAATGTTGGTATTGGTACAGTTCCTCTTACAAATTATAATTTAAATGTCAAAGGTGATATTAGTACTAATAATTTATATAAAGTTGGGTGTTTAATTGGTGCAGGAAAAATAAGGGAATTAGAATATACTTTTCCATATTTTACTTCAACTCCTAATGTTTCATCTACATATATTACTGGTACATCTTATAAATATATTACTTTTGTATATGACCCCGATAATGATAATGGTAGCAATCAAACAGAATATAATTTCAATGTATTATCTGATATGCAATGTGATATTTTGATAGTTGGTGGTGGTGGTGGTGGTGGGGCTTTTGGTGGTGGTGGAGGAGGAGGTGGATTATTATTTGCTGAATCTGTATCATTGGAAGGCAGTAATGAGTATACTATAAAAGTAGCTAATGGTGGTGCCGGTGCTCAAACATATAACAATGGTGTTAATGGCACAAATGGTTACAATAGTTCAATAAATATTAATGGCTCCGATTATATTGCTGTTGGTGGCGGCGGTGGGGGTACGCGTAAGCCCAGTCCTTATAATGGGACAGTAGGAAATGCAGGAGGTTCAGGCGGAGGAGGTTCTCATTCTGATGTTAGTGCTGCTGCCGGTGTTGCTGGTGGTACATCAACACAATTATCATATGAAGGGTGGGAATCTTATGGAAATAATGGGGGTAAAGGGAGAAATGGAAAAGGTGGGAATGGTCCCACACATTCTTCGGGTGGTGGTGGAGGTGCTGGATATCAAGGCGAAGATGCGATACAATCAACACAAGGCGATAGAACGTTTCCTACATACGGTGGAGGCGGCGATGGTGGTATTGGTATGGATTTTAGTAGCTATTTCGGGACTAATGTAGGTCATAATGGGTGGTTTGCTGGTGGGGGTGGCGGTCAAACTTATAATAATGCTGGTAGGGTAGGTTGGGGTAATAGTTATAATGGTACTCATGATAATATAAGAGGCTTTGGTGGAGGCGGTGATGGTGGATTTAATAGTTCGCCTATAATAAATCCACAAAAAGGTATTGAACATACTGGTGGTGGTGGTGGTGGCGCTCAAACATCTACTGCTGGTGCTTCTGGTGGTTCGGGGATAGTAATAATCAGGTATTTAGATACCGGTTATACAAATGAACCAACTATAACAAATAATGCTGATAGTGATATATTATTTGGTGGTTATAATACTATTATGTTGACATATGATTCAACTAATGACAATGGCAATAATCAAACAAATTATACCTTAAATGTTACTTCCGATATGTTTTGTGAAGTATTAATAGTAGCTGGTGGTGGTGGCGGTGGTATGTCTATGGGTGGCGGCGGTGGCGGCGGCGGAGTTATACATTTAGAAACATTGAATCTTAAAGCTGGCGCAAAAACTATAAGTGTGGGTAACGGAGGAGACTATGCACCTGCTGCTGGCGTCGATGGTCAACCAGGAGATCATCCTTATACTGTTAAGGGTAAGCAAGGCGCTAATTCTATATTTGATACTTATATTGCTATTGGTGGAGGATATGGTGGATCAGGTGCACATACTATCAGACCTGGTGGACCCGGTGGTTCTGGCGGGGGGGGGTCAGGATATAATCCCACTAATAATATAAATGAATCTGGGGCGGGAACGCTCGGACAAGGTTTTAGAGGTGCTTATGGTCGACAAAGTTATTATAGTGGCGGGGGTGGTGGTGCCGGTGAAATAGGAGGTGGTGGCGAGGATGGTGCCGCTGCTAGACAACGAGGTGGTGATGGCTTACAATTTGATATTTTAGGCACACCATATTATTGGGGCGGTGGTGGTGGTGGCAGCGGTTATTCAACAACTGGTGGTAATGGTGGAAAAGGAGGAGGAGGAGGAGGTGCTGTAAATACAACATACGGCGGAACTGGTGGTATAAATGATGGTGAACCTGGCGGAGGCGGCGGTACTTCGACGCATGCAAACAGACCGGGCGGGCACGCAGGAGAACATACCGGAGGAGGTGGAGGTGGTGGTTCACATCATCAAGGCAATAATAGAGGGGGTTATGGTGGGTCTGGTGTTGTAATTATCAAGTATTCTTCTCTGTATGAACTAACTACAACCGATAATATTGATTATACAATTTCTCTCATTGATGCTAATAAAACTATCAATGATATATATAATATTATGTCATTCAAATATCAAAATGATGTCATAACAGACATGCATCCAACTTTTAGTCAAGATGCGGCACATTTAATTGCACATTATAAATTTGATGGTAATTATGAAGATAGTAATCCACAAAGTACCAAATATCATTTGACTAATGTTGATACAGAATTAGTCGTAGATGGTAATATCAAATCTGTTTTAATAGATAATGACGCTGACGAATTATATACGACTGATAATATGCCTGCTATAACAAGTACATCAACATATTCTTGGTGTTGCTGGATAAAAAGAAATGAAGAAAGACATGGTGCCAATCACTGTGTATTTTCACAAGGTGTTAATGGTTCAACAACAGAGATAGCAGTAGTATTTGTTAATAATAATACACTTAGATTTTTCATTTATAGCTATGATTTAGACATTACAATAGCTTTTAATGATACTGCTGTTATGTCTGGATATAATCATTTTGTATTTACCATAAATAATAATACTACTAAAATATACGAAAATGGTATTTTACGCGGTTCAAGAAGTGTTTCTGCTAATATAGCTGCCAACAAATTATATATTGGAAAAAGAGCGGGTGCATCTGGATCATTTCGTGGAAATGTAGCAGACTTCCGTGTATATGATAAAGAATTATCTGCTGACGAAGTGTATGAATTATACACATTGTATAATGGGCAAACACCATATAGTGTTACTTTTCCAGAAGATACTGAATGTGATATTTTAATAGTTGGTGGTGGTGGTGGTGGTGCAGCTGGTGGTGGTGGTGGTGGACAAGTGACATATTTACAACAACAATTGAATGGTGAATATATTATAAATGTTGGTAAAGGAGGTAATGGTAAGAATAACGAACAAGCTGATAATGGTTATAATAGTTCACTTACAAATATTAATACAGATGTATCTATAATATCATATGGAGGAGGTGGAGGAGGTGGAGGAGGTACAAGACATGACCCTAAACAACCAATTTATACTGGTAATGTTGGTTCAGGTGGTGGAAGTTCACATGATTCAATAATTAGTTTTGCTTCAAGTACTTACACTAACTTTTTGAATGGGAATAAGGGAAGTATATCGTCAAGAGATTCATATGGAAGTCCTGGTGGAGGCGGGGGTGCTGGTGGAGATGCTCCCGTACATTATGATAGTGGAAACCCAATTGATACTACAAATAATGTTATGATAGCTGACGGAGGTATTGGATTACAAATACCAATAACTGGAATTCCTACATATTATGGTGGAGGGGGGGCAGGTGGTACAAACACAGCAGCTGGAAAAAATTCAACAAGTGTTCCAAAAGGAGGTTTAGGTGGAGGAGGGGATAGTACAAATTTAGATAATGGTAGAGGAACAGAAGGTGTACCAGGAACAGGGGGGGGAGGGGGGGGGAGTGAACCAGGCAATACAGAAGGGGGTAGAAACGGCGGTTCGGGCATAGTAATAATACGTTATAAAGCTACGTTATCTAATCCAATTACTTACAAATTAAAAGAATGGAACTATAATACCCTTAATGCTAATACACAATTCATGGGTAAAGTTGGAATTGGTACTAATAATCCATCAGGGGACTTTGAAGTAGCAGGTAGTATTACAAAATCTTCTATAAATTTCAAAATACAGCACCCTTTAAATGAAAATAAATGGTTGCAACATGGTAGTTTAGAAGGTCCCCGATATGATAATATATATAGAGGTAAAAAAGTAATAAGTGGTGGATATGGTGAGATTAATATAGATACTGATTGTAATACATCAGGTGGGATGGCAACGGGAACCTTCGCTGCTTTAAATGGTAATCCATTTTTATATCTCAGGAATAATCAAACTTATGATCGTGTTATTGGTGAAATTGATAATGGTATTGTAAAAGTCAATTGTGAAAATACCATCGATGATATAGAAATTGAATGGATGGTTATTGGAGAACGCAAAGACAATGCTGTAAAAAGATTACAAATGACAGATAATCAAGGTAGGTTACTTTGCGAAAGACAATTATAATTATCAATATAAAAACGAGTACATAATTTTATTTTTCTATGAATTTTATAAACTTTTTGAAATTTATACTTTTTTATTAATTATGTACTCAAATATATGTTAGTAATAATTCAGAATGATAAACAAAGTCCTTATTGTTTTTTAATGATTTTAAATAATCATTAAGCATAATTATTTCATCTTGTTGGCTTTTAATTATTCTATAAGCTAAAAATAACATCATGTCGCTTTTTGTATTTTTTATCAATATCTTGCTCATATCTACTGCTACTTGGTGATGAGGAATCATATGTTCTATATAAATTATATCGTCTAATTTCATATGGTGTATATGTTTCGCGTGTCCTTCTGGGTCAAAGAAATGTGGATCACAATAAGTATTTGTTAAACCTAATTTATTCGGTTCTATAAAATCCGATACTGTTTTAATATAGGTTGTATTATTAATATCAGCAGATATATTATATGGTAATGTGTTTAACATATCTTTCATCATGGTAATTTCATAATTTTGCATCCAGATTAATTTTCTAAGTATATCTTGCATTTTAACAGATTTGCTTATTTTTTGCAACATTATACTAATATCTACCGCTACCTGGTGATGGGGAATCATATGTTCTAGATATTCTTTATCAGTTAAATTGTCACCACATATATTTTTCATTCTGTGGGTCTATATAAATAGAGTACATAATCTAAAAAATCTCTTGAAAATTTAAAAGTTTATAAAAATAAAATTATGTACTCGTTTTAAAATGTCTTATAAATAGTTGCTCCGCTCGAAAAAACCCATGTTAAAGCACTGCTATATGCTAACGGATATGTCGTATCATAACTCCCCCATACTTTCATTTGGGTGGATGATATTCTCATAGCATAGTATTTTCTATCTGCTGTCGCATTTGTTTGACTATTATTTAAAGTTATTATATGTATATTACCATCCCGTCTATTTCCTTTTAAGAAATATGTAAAACAATTTTGTAATTGTTCTGCTATTTTATTTGATAATCCAAAAGATTGCCATTGGCTGTCTGGACTCCATCCTTGCAAAGTTATTGATGTTTTTCTATTTTCATATAATTCTATATCATCATTTTGAAATACTGCACTTGATTGTAAGAATAAATAAGATTCTGTCGTTCCCATACCATATTGCTGAATGATATTCCCTGTAACTATTAAATTATTTGCAATAGTAACATCTGATGCCAAATTATACTTCTTTGCTGTATTATCCCATTCTATGTTTTCTCCTGCTTTGGTCGCCAAAGTAGTATCTATGTTTTGTGTTAGAGTTTTGGTCTTGTATTTTACTATTACTTTATTTGTATTATAATTTGTTGAAATGCCAGTAATTGAATTGTAATTATTTTTTATAAATGTGATTTTTAAATCATTTCCTATTACACCAGTGGCTTCATCTATTTTAACAGTTTCACCAACAATATATGCTCCTTCATAAGTATTTTTATTAAAAGTTCCATTTGAAGAACTCGCACCAGCAGAAGATACATTTACAAGATTATCTACGGGACCAATATGTAAATCAGCGGTGCCGCCAGCATAACTATTACTATATTCAACTTTTATTTTATCATAACCACTTGGCATTGTCATCATAAAATATCCTTTTGAACCTCCAGAAATATAAAATCCATTATGATTATATGTATCAACATTTATGCTTGCATTAGGAATAGTACTTACATAATTTTGAATTGCAGTTAAATCCACATATGATGAAAAATCGTATATTAATGTATGAGAAATTCCATTGACAGAAGTTTTAACATAATTTGTAGCACTTTGTTCTATTGAACTTTCATAAGTACCAACTTTTATAGTATAGTTCCCATAAAAGTTATGATTACTATAATTAATATAATTATAATTGTTATCATCTAATAATAATATTTCAGCTTCTGTGTTCTCTGGGAAACTTAAAGCATATTCTGTTTGGCCATTTCCATTGTTATTTTCCGCATCATATTTGAACATATAATATTTATAACTATCGCTATTAGAAACTAGTTGATTATCAATATAAGCAGTTGTATATAATTTTTCTATTTCTGTTGCCGATAATGATTTGTTATATATACGGAAGTCGTCAATATATCCATTATATTCTCTATAATTTGTATCTGAATTAATCCAACCACCAATATTAAAATCATAAGTATCTGTTGTACCATTGCCAAATGTAGGCATATACATATTTGTAAAAGTTTTATCTAATTCACCATTAACATATATCTTAACTGTATGTTCTTTTGTAGTCCAATTAACTGATTGAGGTTCGAGTACAAGGGCAACATGTGACCATGCTGTATTAAATGCTGGCATTTGTGTAGTATACATATAATTATCTGTTTGATCTTCTCCATTATTTGATATAATAAATGTTAATTGTGCGAAATCACTTCGACCATCCACAGTTGCTCCCCAATGAATACATTGAAAACTATTTACATTATTTGCTGAACCATTAACACCTCCATAAAATAATCTTCCATGAGAATTTCCTCCCGTACCTAATGACCAACACCAAAAAGATATGGTTATAGCAGATTGATTTAAATGAGGATATAATTTATTACTATCATCATCTATTTTAATTCTACTTTCTGCATTTCCTGGATAATAGCTTGAATTATTAAAAACTCCTTTTGTTGTATTTATTGATGCATTTCCATATGTTGTACCATCTAAGATATAACCAGTTGAAGCGCTATTAGAACCCAAATTACCTGAACTATCAAACTTATAATGTGCTATTAAATTTGTTGTAACATCGCCATAATTTGCTACTGATGGTTCAGCTATTGGTGTATAGAATTGTGGTTGAAACAATGATGTGACATCTTCGAATATCTTCTTTATCTTGTATCTTATAATTACTATACCAGAACCTCCATTACCTGATGCAATATCATTACTACCATCACCATCTATATCTGTATCTGCGTCTCCGATAGCACCACCACTTCCCCCACCCCATAAAGCATTTTCAGATATACCATTTGTATTATTTGCGTTTGTTCCCCCATGTTTTCCATATCCATTTGTTCCCTCGTCTTCTGCTCCGCCACCACCTCCACCTCCACCAAACCAAGTTGTCCCACCTTCTAAATATCCATACGTAGTTCCAAATTTTTCAGCAAATATAAAATCACCTATTCTATCTAAACCAATACCACCATCACCCCCATTTTCTCCCGAACCATCTTGTCCTACACCACCAGAACCACCACCACCACCAGCTCCATTATCAGTAGATTCTCCATTACCATTATTATTTTTACCACCATCATAACCAGACGCACCTGTATTCCCCCCCCCTCCATAACCTCCTTCACCACCTCCTGTATATGTAGAGGAAGAAGACGCTGCTTTATCTCTTATACCTCCACCACCGCCACCTAATGCCGTATGAATATCGAAAGAGGAATTATTGCCGATATTACCATTTCCATTTTGATAAGTTTGATTTAATTTACCTTCTCCTCCTTTACCAACTATAATAGTATAAGATGTATTAGATGTTGCTTGAAAAGATTCTATTAATTTTACTTCCCCGCCACCTCCGCCTCCTCCTCCTGTTCCTGTCCCTGTTCCACTACCACCACTACCACCTGCGCCAATAATTAATATATCAAGAAGGGTACTATCTTGAATATTAATAGTATATTCTGTTTGATCGCTTCCATTATCATTGGAAGCATCATATTGAAATGCTAATAATTTGTAATCGCCTTCATTTGGTATTGATTCCGAAGATACATTAGGAACATTTACAGGTTCTATTATTTTATGAACTAATATATTACTTGTTACATTTGTTACTTCTCCACCTCCGCTTACAAATAATTCTCCATTTTGATACAAGTTACCCATAAAGTTGATATCATTATATACGTCTAGGTTACTAGTAATAGCTACATTGGATGTTAAAGTGAACTTATTATTATCTGTATCCCATTCTATGTTTTCTCCTGCTTTGGTCGCCAAAGTAGTATCTATATCTTGTATTAAGGTTTTAGCTAAGTATCTTATTATTATCACACCTGAACCGCCGTTACCACCATTACCATTACCACCTGCACCTCCACCACCACTTCCTGTATTAGCAGAAGCATTACTTCCATCTGAGTCTGTGCCACCACCATTACCGCCACCAGCCATACCTGAACCTGGATTATCACTACTTTCACTGGAACCACCGCCACCACCGGCATAATATGTGTTTGTTCCTGTTATATTTATTAAAGTTCCATCACCTCCATCACCACCACCCACACTTGTAATAGCGTTTCCTCCTGGACTACCAGAACCTCCGCCACCTGCAGCATCGGCGCCACCTGCCGATGGTGGATTCCCACCACTATGTCCTTGACCTGTTATTCCCGAACCTGCTGCTGATCCTCCATGACCAGCACCACCTCCTGAACCACCATTAAAACCTTTGCCTCCATTTCTTGTATCATTAGATGGATGTCCGGCACCCCCACCACCACCTACTGCTATTATACTATCAAATGAAGAGTCTTCACCACTATATCCCGCATCTGCGCTTGTAGTTTGTATATCACCCCCCTTTCCAACTTTTATAATATATTCAATATCTTTTGTTACATCTTGATTTTCAATATATAATAAACCACCTGCTCCTCCTCCACCACCTGCACCATTACCTTGTGATTTCCCACCTCCACCCCCACCACCAACTATTAATATATCGGCATTAGTATCTTCTGAAAAGTTTAAAGCATATTCTGTTTGTCCACTTCCATTATCATTAGCAGCATCATAAGTAAACATCATATATTTATACATATCGTTTCCTGTAACATAACTATCTGTTACTTGTGCTACTGGCCCTGATGTAATTTGTGGTTTTTCCTTCATAGTATAAAATTGTGATTGAAACAATGATGTTACATCTTCGAATATCTTTTTTATTTTGTATCTTATCATTACTAATCCTTTGTATCCATCGCCACCAGATCCCCAACCACTACCACCACCGCCTCCGCCTCCACCATAATATGTGGCATCTAGACCGTTACCAGTTGCACTTCCTCTACCGCCACCACCTAAACCACCATCTACATTTGTCCAGGTGCTCCCTACTTTACCAAAACCACCACCGCCTCCTCCTGCATAATATGTTGCTGTTCCAGTAATATCTATTTCTCTTCCTATTCCACCTGCGCCTGCATAATTATTCGCATTTCCACCTATACCACCCGCGCCTCCACCGCCTCCACCACCATATGTACCTCCACCAGTACCACCCGAATAACCTTGTCCATCAACGTGAATATTAGCAGCATCCCTTGATGTGTCACCCGAACCTAACCCCCCGCTACTACCACCACCAGCAGGATTAGGTTCTATATTATTTGGATGTCCTGATCCACCACCTCCACCACCAACGGCGTCATAATTAACTAATACATGACCACCCTGTATCTGTGAATTTTTACCTTTTAACCCAGGATTATTGCCAACATTTGTGCCCCCGGCGCCACCTACCCCACAATTACCTACCTTAATAGTATATTCACCGTCTAATTTTACTCCTGTTTCATATATCAAACCACCTGCGCCACCGCCTGCTGCATCTGTTGCACCACCCCCGCCTCCACCAGCTATAACTAAAATATCACAATCTAATTCTTCTGGCGCATTAAATATATATTCTGTTTGATCATTTGCATTTGTATCCCCAGAATCATATTCAAACGTTATTATTTTATATTCCTGACTCCCATTTACATATTCGTGAGTAATATTTGGTGTTGTTGTTGGTTCTATGATTTTATGAACTAATATATTACTAGTTACACTTGTCACTTCTCCTCCGCTACTGCCATCGCCACCGCTTGCTTGATCAATCCAAGATAAATTACCAGATGCATCTGTTGATAATACTTTACTTGCTTCTGGTGCTGTTGATGGTAATGTTAGTGTATAGCTTTGGCTTGCTGAATGCGGTGGACCTTTTATGGCAACACCATGAGAGTTATCTTTACAATTTAATTTTATGGACCCCGAACCAGTAGCTTCTGAACCGTTAACAGTAACATTATTAGTAACATCCATTTCAGTATCAATAGTTACTTTTGATGCGGTTGTTGTTATATTTTGAATAGATGATGCTGATGATGAACCTTGATCAACCCAAGATAAATTTCCCGATGCATCTGTTGATAATACTTTACTTGCTTCTGGTGCTGTTGATGGTAATGTTAATTTATATGTAGCTGCTGCTGAATGTGGTGGGCCTTCAATAATTACACCATGAGAGTTATCTTTACAATTTAATTTTATGGAGCCTGAACCAGTTTCAACAGAACCTTTTATAGTTATATCATCAGCTGATATAGTACCTGTTGTATTTACATTACCAGCTACATCTAATTTAAAAGCTGGATCTGGATTATTAGTACCAATACCTATATTTGTATAATCACTCCCTAAAAATATTTTTGAACTATTTAGTTGCCACGCATCCGCTGCTGTATCTTGTTCGTAATCTTCTGCATCATCACCAAAAATATCGGATGTCTTATATCCGGAAGATATAGTTCTAGCATATGATAATACATGGTTTAGCTTAAATTCTGATACATTTGCAAATGAAGTTCCATATTTTAGATTAACGTGAGCAATTGCATCCGCATCTGTTCCCAATGCATCTCTTAATACTTTTGGTAAAACTGATTTATCTCTTTTTCTAAACTTCATAGTTCCGTCACTTGTTATTGCTAATTTGTGATCATCACCAAGCCACAAAGAATTATTACTAATATACATATCGCGTATTTTTCTCTCTGCGCTTCCAATATCTAATGTATCATTTGTCTCCGGTATTATACTTCTATTTATAGTAATTTCTGTATCAGATGCTTTAAATATATTGCTAGTGCTACTAGTATCATATATATGAAGTGGAGCGGATGGTGCATTTGTACCAATACCTATTTTGCCATCATGTGTCATAGTAAGAGATTGTGTTCCACTGGCATCAATAACTTGCATAACATCATGTGATACTGTATCGTGTGTTATTTTTAGCGATGGACCATCTGCACCAGTGCTTATAATTTCCAAATTTTCAGTTTGATAAGTATCAGTATTGATAGTTGTAGTAGAACCTGTTACATTTAAATTTTTAGCAGTCATATCACCAGTTATAGATATATCAGCAGGTAATCTAGCATTATCGATAATTCCTGTTAATTTTGTGGCATCCAAATTAGTTATCCCTGAACCATCTCCTGATATGTTTGTCGCNNTGATATTACCAACGACTTCTAATGTTTCTGTTGGATCGCTTGTATTTATACCAACATTACCAGCATTATAATGTATTTTTGTACCATTTTCTGTCCATAATGTTGAAGTTACGCCTTCGCTGCCTTCGCTTCCACCAGCATATTCTTGACCATTTTTATATATTGTCCCGGTATTTGATAAATATATATTACCCGACAAGTTAATGTTACCGCTTACATCTAATAATTGCGATGGTTCATTAGTACCTACTCCGATATTTCCTGTTCCTCTTTGAATGGTGAGTCTTTTTTCAGCATCGGATGTATCAGAGATAAAGTATTGATTATTATCAGTTCCATTGCCATTATCATTAACACCAGTTTCCCATATATTGGTATCTGAGCTCATTATCTAATATTTACTATATAATAAAAATGTT
>JGI24539J26755_10000819_pt1 | contig 14647 bp, 15 predicted proteins | sample NorSeaMetagenome_2_FD_26755 | JGI IMG/M metagenome (IMG submission 26755) | reverse complement strand
ACTATTATTGGAATTCAAATGATCGGTATTGACGCAAGATATAATAAGGGTGCCTTACAATTAACAGGCCAATATATTACAGCTAATTTATCAAATACGGATCAATACAATGAATTCACTGGAAAAGATGTGGGGAGTATTTTAACAGGATACTATTATGAGATAGGGTATAATTTAATGGATGGGATTATTCCTTCTATTTCAAGTGATTCAGAAGAATTAATTGCTTTTGCAAGATATGAAAATTATAATACACATGCAGAAGTTGAAGGAATTACAATTAATGATTCATATAATCGCACAGAAATAACTTTTGGACTAGGATTTAAAGTTGCACCAGGCGCTGTATTCAAAGCAGATTATCAAATTAAGTCTAATGCTAGCTCTGATGAGGAGAAAGGACAATTTAATTTAGGAGTCGGGATTTGGTTTTAATTTTTTTGATTAATGAATTTTAAAAATCATATAAGCAAGATGATAACTGTAATAGTTATTGTTTTGCTTTTTTCCTCTTTTAAAGCCTCTTATTGGGAATTAGATAAAGATAGCAGAGCGACTGTTTATCAATCAATAGCCAAAATTTTTAATAGCGAAACATGTAATCTTGATCCTATTGATGATACCTTTTATTCTATTTCAGAAGATGACTCTATTATAGGATATTTAGCAGTAACTGATGCGCCTTCAAAATTTCATAGGTTTGATTATTATATATTATTTAATGATAAAGAAGAAATATTAAAAGTTGAGGTTTTACATTATCGAGAAAATTATGGTGGTGAGATTTGTAGTAAAAATTGGTTGAAACAATTTGTTGGAATTGATACGGAGAACTATTCAAGTTTTAACAGAGAAATTGACGGAATATCAGGGGCAACTATATCTGTGAATAGCTTAAAGCATAACTTACTTAAGATATCTAATAAGCTAAAAAAATCTAGTAAATAATGGAAAGGTGTTAGTTTTTAGGACACATGATAATAAATATGCAAAAATAGAGATTCTTTATTTTTATGATAGTCCTGAGCCACAACCTTTAGAAGGAGATTATGGTAGTTTTTATACATTTAATTATGTGTATCAATCAGAAGAAGGTAATACAATGTTTTAATTAATACTTGTTTTTTATTCTAAAAGCGTCTAATTGGACGCTTTTTTTATTTTTGTAGATATTTAGAAATTATGAAAAACGAATTCTTAAAAGGTTTAACTTTAGATGAATTAGCAATTTTAAAAAACAAAGGGACAGAACCACCTTTTACAGGAGAGTATAATGATTTTTTTGAAGCTGGTATTTTTATTTGCAGAGCGTGTAAATCTCCACTTTACGAGTCCAATACTAAGTTTAATTCAGGCTGTGGTTGGCCATCATTTGATGATGATATTGAAAATGCAATTGTTAGATATGAAGATTTAAGTGGAGGAAGAATTAGAACTGAAATTTGTTGTGCAAAATGTGATGGACACTTAGGGCATGTTTTTGTTGGTGAGGAAATAACTGAGAAAAATACTAGGCATTGTGTAAATTCTTTAAGTTTACAATTTAAAGCATATAATAATTTAGAGAAAGCTACATTTGGAGCAGGATGTTTTTGGCAAGTAGAAAAAATATTTAAAGCAACTAAAGGCGTTTATTTGTCATCAGTTGGATATATGGGTGGGACTACTGAAAACCCTACTTATGAAGAGGTTTGTAAGGGACAAACAAACCATGCTGAGGTTGTTCATATCCATTTCGATACTGATATAATCAGTTATAATGAGGTATTAGATATTTTTTGGAATAACCATAATCCGACTACTAAAAATAGACAAGGACTTGATGTAGGGAATCAATACAGATCTGTAGTATTTTTTCACTCAGAAGCACAAATGAAGATAGTTGAAATTTCATTAAAACAACAATCTAAGAATTGGAAGAATCCAATTGTAACTCAAATAATTTCAGCTGAAAAATTTTATAGAGCAGAAGAATATCATCAGAATTATTTGAATAAAAATAACTTAGGAAGTTGCGGAATTTAGGTTTTTTGGGAGCCTGATAGTGAACGTTGTTCCTTTTCCTTTCTCTGATTTCATAACAAAAATACTTCCTTTATGATACTCCTCAATTATTCTTTTAGATAATGATAAACCAAGCCCCCATCCTCTTTTTTTAGAAGTAACACCTGGCTTAAAAATATTTTTTATCATTGAACGATTAATCCCGTCTCCAGTATCAGAAATATTAACTACAATTGTATTTTCTTCTTCTGTAATACTAACAGAAATTTTTCCCTTACCTTTCATGGCATCAACAGCATTTGTTACAAGATTTTCGATAACCCACTCAAACAACACACTATTTAATGGAATTATGATTTCCTTTTCTGGTATTTGAATATCAAACTCAGTATTTACAGGCATTCTTGATTTTAGGTACTCAATTGATTTAGAAACTAGACTGATTATATCTCTTTTCTGGAGCTCAGATTTTGAACCAATTTTAGAGAATCTCTCTGTAATTGTTTCGAGTCTTTTAATATCTTTCTCCATCTCGATAACCATTTGTTCAGTTCCTTTTTTTTCTTTCAAGAGTTCAGTCCAAGCCATAAGGGATGATAAAGGCGTGCCAATTTGATGAGCAGTTTCTTTTGCCATTCCTGCCCAAACTTTATTTTGTTCAGATCTTCTACTTGCACTAAACATAAAGTAAGCTATAAACATGAAAAGACCTATAAATCCTAGCTGATAAATAGGATAATATCTTAACCTGAATAGTAGAGCTGAATCTTTATAATAAATCCATTGTTTGTCTCCAATAATATTAATTTCAATGGGTTTGTCTCCACTTTCTTTTATTTCATTAAGCTCAGATCTTAAAAATTTAGCATCAATTATTTGAGGAGTAATAATCCCTAAATTGATGAAAAAACTATCAGTTTTTGTAAAATTTAGGAAATTCCTATTTTCTAAAATACTATCACAAGCATCTACTAAAATTACTGGTATATTATTGTTTTCAGATATTACTTTAATTGCTAACGAATAATCACCTTCCCCAGTTAAACTAACAAGATGTTTAGTTGCTTGAGCCCAAAGTTCAATCTTTTTTCTTTCCTCAGTTTTGAGTTCTTTAACCAGAGTGTTAGTTACAAAAAGAGAGGATATCCCAATAATAAGAGCAAAGCCAATTAAGGCAAATTTCCATTTTTGTTTTTTTGAGTAAATGTCCATATTTTAGTTTTCAGGATTCCATTCAATTTCTATCTCTTGTCCATCTTCTTCAACTTCTTTATCTTTTGTCTGCAAGATATCTTCTTTAATAATATTGCTGATATTCTTCTTCTCTAACTTTATCCCATCACTAACGTCTTCCATAAAACGGATTTTATCTAAAGTTATTTTAGGAGCTTCTGTATTGCCTGTCATCTTTATATATACGGTATTAAAGATTTTACCATCTTGTTCTTCTTCTCCAAATTCTGTGTTTTTCTTCCTAAATGAAGTTGAAAGAAGTTCAGATAATAATAATTTTACATCATAATTTATATCTTGGTTAAAAGTGTGATATCCTGATATAAATACAGATAATGCTGAAGATTTTATCTCCATATTTGGAATCGTAATAATTTTATTTTCAACTTCAATCTTATTTTCTAAAGTTGAGAATTTTACATGTTTTAATTCTTCAACGCTTACGTAAGATGATAAATTTTGTAATGTTTTGAAGTCAATTAACTCCCCTTTTTCAATTATTAAATGTGATTTTAATTTTAGTTTTTCTTCATCTAGAATAAAGTCAGGTTTCCAATGAGCTTCAATATCTACTTCAGCGGTTCCAAGTCCTTTTATTTCATTTTCATTTATGAAAGCTTGACCATAATTATTAAAAGCATGAAATGAATTACGGATATTAATTTTACTAAACTCAATATCTGCTAATAGTATAAGGTGTTTGTTTTTTGGTTCNGTAAAAATAAAATCTCCTGAAATATTACCATCCAAAGAATTTCCACTCATATTAAATCCTTTTAGCGTTCCATTATTATATTGTATATTTCCTTTAAGATTAGTTGCTGTAAAGTTATCATAGGAGAAATTTTCTATTTCAGTATTGATATTTGCTTGTATCCAATTTGGGAAAGTAGTACTACTTTCATCATCTGAAATATCACCAAGAGTCATTAGTTGTTTGAGATCAGTATATGTTGATTTTAAATCTCCAATAATTGCTATTTTATCTTTTTTATTAAGAATATAAGCAATCAAATCAGTTGTTTCTCCTGCGAAAATTAGGTCGCTTTCTGCAATAGTAGACAAGCTATTTTTTAAAATGATTTTGTTGTTTTTTAATTGACAATCACCAAAATCAATTGTGAAAGGGAGTGGAAATTTTTTATAACTAAAGCTAATATTTTTGAACTTTAAATCAGAAGTATGTATTGCATTTAAAAATTTGTTTTTAAATTGATTATTAAATGAAAATTCGCCATTGTAATTTGTTGTTGCAAAAACTTCCCCTTGTAAATTAGTAAAAGGAGAATCTTCAAAATAAGTATTAACTTCTTTCAAATCCCATGAAGATTTAAAGTTTGATTTAAAGTAGTAATTGTTTAAGTTTTGTAAAGTAAAATTTCCATTTAAATATCCTTCATTAGTGTTTGATTTAAAATCTGAAGCAATTATTTTTGTAGTATTGAAATTATGCTTTTCTCCATTTGTAACAGTGCCATTTATTGCAATGTTCTTTAGCTTAAAGGGTCTGCTTTTAAGTTCAAATGTTCCATTATTTATTACATAATTCATTTCAAATAAAGGGTTAGTATTTTTACTTATAATTCCTGTAATTTTGATATCACTAGTTATCTTACCATCAAGGTAAAAAGGATTGCATATTTTTTTAATATTGTGAGGAAAATTACTAATAATAGTATTAATTTTTTCTTCTTTAAGATTAATAGCTAAATTAAGATGCCTGTTTCTAAGAATCCTTCCGCTTCCATTTGCAAATAAACCTCCAATTTGTATATTTGAATTTAAGATGTCAATAGTATCTTTTCTAATATTTAGTTCTGCCTTTATGTCTAAGTTTTTCTGCGATAAATAATCAATTTTTCTAACAGTTAAGTTTTTTGAAAAAGCAATTGTTTGAAGCTTAATTTTGGAGTTATTAATCACAATAATTACTCTCTCAGTTTGCAGATTCATATTTAATTCATCACTTAAATTTTCAACAAGAACGGCCGTATTTAATAATACAATTTCTTTAACATTTANATTTCCTTTACTGTCGGACATCTGTTTCCCTATAAGAAAATTTGGTATTTTATCTTCATTGTATTTAATATTTACCTTGCCGTTTGAGATAATAATTTTAGAAATATCAAAATTATTACTCAGTACTTCTGTTATACTAATATTAACATAGGCTTCTTTTGCGTATAGTAGCGTGTCATTCCCAAAATTAACTGATTCCAATAGGAGTAGGTTGTTGAATTTTACTGATGCAGATGGAAAATTATCATAGACTGTAAACTCTACATCATCAAGAGTTAATGGAGTTGTAAGGTTCGCTTGTATTCTTTCAATTACAGCATTTTCAATATCATTACCAAAATAAGTTGTAATTATAAATATTGCACTTCCAATTATGATAATCAAAATCAGAAATATACTAAATATACGATTGAAAATTATTTTCATTAAGTTGTAAAAATACGATAATCAAAATAATAACGAAAGTATCTATCATATGGTATTTTAAAGTCGTTTTAAAATATTGAGTTCATCTTTTGATAGATGTCTGTAATGTTTTCTAGGCAGATCTTTTTTGGTTAAGCCTCCAAAGAATACTCTGTCTAGTTTTATAATTTGGTAGTTAAACTTTTCAAAAATATATTTTACATATTTAGTCCCACCTTTACTGTGTTCAATCCCAATTTCATTTTTATCTTTATTCTGAATATAAGAAATTGAATCAAAAGAGCAAGTTTTTCCATGAACTAGAAATCCTTCCCTTATTTTTTCTAAATCTGTTTGTCTTAGATTTTTATCTAATGTAATTTGATAGATTGTTTTTACCTTCTGACTTTTATTAGTTAATTTTTTAGCTAAATCACTGTCATTTGTAAAAAGTAAAAGTCCAGTTTCAGATTTATTTAATTTATCAATTGGATAAACTTTTTCTTTACAAGAAGCTGCAATTAATTGCATTACTGATGATGTTGCTGTCCCGCTTTCAACCCTCCCTGAATAGTTCTTTGGTTTATTCAAAAGCACATACCTAGGTGTGTCAGACTTTAATTTTTCACCATTAAATTTAACAACATCTTTAGAGGAAACTCTGTGTCCCATTTCTGTAACACCTACTCCATTCACGGTAACAACACCAGCTTCAATAAATTTATCTGCTTCTCTTCTGCTACAAACTCCTGCATTAGCGATAAATTTATTTAATCTCATCTTACCATCTTCAACTCTCTTTTTAGCGTTTTGCTTTTTTCTGAATGAAGATTTTTTTGTTGGTTTTGGATTAAAATCTTTTCTTGATTTCCCTTCTCTTTTCATGATGAAAATTTTTGCAAATATACAGTGGAATATCTTAAAATGCGTTAGGGATATGTTCTATTTCAGTTTCGTCTTTACCTATTATAATATTAACAACATCAAACCTAACTTCCAATTCAGATGGGTATTGCTCTAAATAGCCTTCTACCGCATCTTTATAGAGGCTGATTTTTTTCTTATCTATTGATTCTGATGGATTTCTAAACTTTTTACTTCCTCTAGTTTTTACTTCAATAAAAATTAAAAGTCCATCTTTTTGAGCAATAATATCTACTTCTGCTTTTTGGAAACGCCAATTTGTTTCTAAAATAGTAAAACCATCTCTTTGCAAAACCATAAAGGCAATTAACTCACCATCTTTGCCTAGTTTGTTGTGTTTTGCCAATTTTTAGTTTAGAATTACTTTCTTTTCTACACTACCATTATCATAGATATAAAATAAATTAGTGTTTTGTTTTGCAGTTGTCACTCTTCCTAATACATCAGTAATTTTTAGCAATTTTCTTTGTGTAGAATTTACTTCAGTAATAGCAGTAGTATTGTTGCATGGTAACAAAGGGTAAAGGAAGTTTGTTGTGAAATCAAGAGCTTGTATAAAATTAGAACTATTTCCTGAGCTGCACCAACTATGGTCTGCTCCAGGAAATAATAACTTATCATTTACTAAACCAACTAAATTAGCTTGGGGATGCATCTCACCACTACCACAAAGTTCAAGAACTGTTGCTTGCCCAAGCCCAGGGGCGCAGTTGTAGCTAACAGTTTGATCAGCATCTCCCTGGCAGCTTACTAGTGGTTCGTCATTGGAATCAATCCAACTAATATTACCAATCCCTCCTGCAAAGCTAATTACTCCACTAACCTCAGAGCTATAGCCCAAATTACCAGCATCTCCTTCGAGACCTCCTAGATTATTAGCTACCGCTTGAATATCAAATGGGGTTGTTGGTAAATCACTAATATTATCAATATATGCTAAATGAATTGCTGTAACAGCTCCTGCAGAACTTCCTCCAATAAAAATAGTATTAGGATCAACTCCATAAGTATCTCCATTTGCAAAATCTTTTCTAAAATAACGAATAGCTGACTTAATGTCTACTGTCGCTTCTAGTACTGCTTCATATTGCTCATCTTGATTAGTTAAAAAACTACCAATATTTATTAAGGAAACTAAACGATAATTAGCAGAAGCAACAACATATCCTTTTTTTGCAAAAGCAGTACAAAACTCTACGCAATATGAATCTGCTTTATCTCCTCCATAAAATGAACCTCCATGCATAAATAAAATTACAGGACGATTTATTTCAGTGTCTCCATAAGGAGTGTAAATATCCATTTTATGTTCATTATCTGTATAAACATCAGAATAATTTACTTCAGTAACCGTAACCGAGTTGAAAATCTCTGTTTGATACCTTCCGTTACATTGTGCAAAAGTAAAAGCACTAATAATGGTTAAAGTAAGTAGTGTAGATATTTTTTTCATAGCAAGTATATTTTAGATTACGAATATAGTATTAATTATGCATGCATAATAAATTTATTGATTTAATTTCTCTAATTGTGTTTCAATTTGCTCATCTTCAATCTTATTGAATAAATGATTTGCAGGTTTGATTTTATGGTTGTCGTTAATAATGATTCCTCCAGCATTATTCCAAGTCACATTACTAAGGTTCAATAGTCTTTTTAATTTTTCGGATGAAAAGGGCATGAATGGTTCAGATAATATAGCCAAAGAAGCTGAAATCTGAATGGAAATATTCATTATAGTTTCTGTTCTTTTCTCGTCAGTCTTTTTCAATTTCCAAGGTTCAGTATCTGCTAAGTATTTATTTCCTAAACGCGCTAAATTCATCAATTCCCCCAATGCCTCACGGAAACGATATTTTTCAATAGAAGCCCCAATTTTATCAGGGAATGCCTTCAGTTTTTCTAATACCTCTTTATCATAAGCATCTAGCGCATTGCAAGCAGGGACTACACCTTCCCAATACTTATTCGTTAAAACTACTACACGATTGATGAAATTTCCAAATATGGCAACTAATTCATTATTGTTCCTAGCTTGGAAATCAGTCCAAGTAAAATCAGTATCCTTACTTTCAGGAGCTGTGGCGCAAAGCGCATAACGCAAAGCATCTTCTTGTCCTTTAAAGTCCTCCAAATATTCGTGCAACCAAATTGCCCAATTACGGGAAGTAGAAAGTTTTTCCCCTTCCAAATTTAAAAACTCGTTTGCAGGGATATTGGTTGGTAAAATATATCCTTCATGTGCCTTTAAGATGATTGGGAAAATAATACAATGAAAAACAATATTGTCTTTTCCAATAAAATGAACCAATTCAGTTTCTTCATTTTTCCAGTAATCTTCCCAATTTTTATTGTTTTCAGCTGCCCATTTTTTAGTGGCTGATATATAACCAATAGGAGCATCTAGCCAAACATAAAGCACTTTTCCATCAGCATCTTTTACTGGCACTTTTACTCCCCAATCCAAATCACGAGTCATAGCTCTAGCTTGAAGCCCTCCATCAATCCATGATTTGCATTGACCGATTACTTGGCTTCTCCAAGTTTTTGGGTTGTGATGATTTTCATCATTCAATATCCCATCTTCAATCCAAGGCTTTAGCCATTTTTCATGGTCTTGCATTGGTAAATACCAATGAGAAGTTTCTTTTTTTATGGGTATATTTCCACTTAAAGTGGATGTTGGATTAATTAATTCTTCAGGACTAAGTGCTGAACCACATTTTTCACATTGGTCGCCATAAGCGCCAGTAGCATTACACTTTGGACACTCACCACTAATATATCTGTCAGCTAAAAATTGTTTATTTTCTTCATCATAAAATTGTTCAGCTATTTTTTTAGTAAACACATTTTTATCTTCAAGATTTTTGAAGAATTTTTGTGCTGTTTCATGATGTAACTCATCAGAAGTTCTGTGGTAAATACTAAAATCAATTCCAAAATCAACAAATGCTTTCTTATTGATGTTATGGTATTTATCTACAATTTCTTGTGGGGATACTCCATCTTTTTTAGCACGCAAAGTAATGGCGGCACCATGCTCATCTGACCCACAAACAAATGCTACATCATTTCCTTTCCCTTTTAGATATCTTACATAAATATCCGCTGGCAAATAGGCTCCAGCTATATGTCCAATATGTAAAGGACCATTAGCGTAAGGTAATGCGGAAGTAACTGTGTATCTTTTTGTACTCATTTCTCTCAGAAAAAATTATTTTCGCAAAGATAAATTTTATAACTGAATAAACTACATTTATGATATTGCCTGAAAAATTAAAAATTGGCGAAAAAATTGGCATTATTTCAACAGCTCGAAAAATTACTTTGGATGAGTTAGCTCCAGCCATTAAAACTATTGAAAGTTGGGAGTTAAAAGTAGGATTAGGACCTAACTTATTTGAGGTTGATAATCAGTTTTCAGGAACAATAGAGCAGAGAAGCATAGATTTACAAACTATGATTGATAATGATTCTATTAAGGCAATATTGTGTGCAAGAGGTGGCTATGGAACTGTTCAAATTATTGATAATATTGATTTTTCTAAGTTGAAAAATAATCCTAAATGGATTGTAGGTTATAGTGATGTTACTGTTTTACATTCACATTTAAATAAGTTAGGCATTGCAAGTATGCACGCTACAATGCCGATAAATTTTAAAACTAATACTAAGGAAAGCTTGGCGTCATTAAAAAATGGTCTTTTTGAAAACGAGAATAATATTTTATGCGGACCTCATCCCTTTAACAAATTTGGAAAAGTTGAAGCAGAATTTGTAGGAGGAAATTTATCTATTTTATACAGTTTATTGGGGTCAAATTCTGATGTTGATACTGATGGAAAAATATTATTTATTGAAGATTTGGATGAATATTTATATCATATTGATCGAATGATGATGAATCTAAAACGCAATGGAAAGTTTACAAGACTAAAAGGATTAGTTGTTGGGTGTATTAGTAATATGAATGACAATGCAATTCCCTTTGGGAAAAAAGCTGAAGAAATAATTTTAGCTCATACTAAAGAGTTTAATTTCCCAATTTGCTTTGGTTTTCCTGCAGGACATTTAGATGATAATAGAGCTCTAGTTTTTGGAAAAGAATGTACACTTGAAATTAATGAAAATGGAGTTATATTAAAACAGTAATTTTATTTCTTTAAAATTATTGGTACTTTAAAGTAATCTGAATCTTTTTGAGGAGCATTTTTAAGGGCATTTTCTTGTGATACTATATTAGAAATTTCATCAGCACGCAATACATTTACTTCTTCACTCATGTAGACTAAAGGCTCTATTCCTTCAGTATCTACTTTTGACAATCTATCAACAAAACCAAGTATAGTTTTTAAATCTGACTTCATCCTTTCTGAAGATTCTTTATCAAATTTTAGTTTTGCTAATCTTGATAAATGAGCTATTAACTTATCGTCAACAGTAATTTTATTTTTCATATTTTTTTAATTGCTCAAAAATAGTGTTGTAAACTGAGGTATTCAAATTTTTAATGCTTTTTTCTGCTAGTCTATTTGGGTCAATAGCTTTATGCACTTTTACACGTGCAATTCCTGGTCGTCCTTTAAAATAGTCACTAGGAAACATACTTTTATTATCAGCAAGAGTAATGGGTACTATTTTAACATTTTGTTCAATTGCCAAGCGAAAAGACCCATTTTTAAATTTCTTTAAGAATACATCTTCCTTAGGAATCCCTCCTTCAGGAAAAATGCACATATTTATTCCTGTTTTTAATTTTTTTCCAGCCTTTAAAAAGGCACTATAAGCATCTTTTCTGTTAGCCCTATCAACAATAACAGAATTCTCTTTGTAGAAGTACCCAAATAAAGGAATTTTAGCAATTTCAGCTTTCCCTATGTACTGCAAAGGGATAGGGAGTACAGCTAATATGAACGGCACATCTAAAGTAGACACATGATTAGGACAGAAAATATATTGTTCTTTTTTTGATAGTTTTTCTTCCCATTCAATTTTTGGAAAAATAAAAGAAAGATTTATTGTTAGTTTTGACCAATATCGAGTAAGATTAGCTACTACAATTTCATTTTTAATTATTGCAGTAAAGAAAAATAAGGCGGGCATGAATAGTATAAATACCAACAGAAATATGATTAAAAACCATAATCGCCAAAGTGAACTAAAAAGATATCCTACCCATTTCATTCAGCAAAGATAAAAATCCTATTTTTACAACATCAAATTTTAAGATAAATGGCAAGAATACTTACAGGAATTCAGAGCACAGGTACTCCACACCTAGGAAACTTACTAGGAGCAATAGTCCCAGCAATTGAACTTTCAAAAGATAAAAAAAATGAAAGTTTATTTTTTATTGCTGATTTGCACTCGTTTACCACAATTAGAGANGCAAAACAATTAAAAGAAAATACTTATGCAACTGCTGCTGCTTGGCTGGCTTTTGGTTTTGATACTGAAAAAAACTTATTTTATAGACAATCGGATGTAGCGCAGGTTTGTGAATTGACTTGGTATTTGAATTGCTTTGCTCCTTATCAAAGGCTGCAATTAGCTCATTCTTTTAAGGATAAATCGGATAGACTTTCAGATGTAAATACAGGACTTTTTACTTATCCTGTTCTTATGGCGGCTGATATTTTATTGTATGATGCTAATATTGTTCCGGTAGGGAAGGACCAAGTTCAGCACATAGAAATCACAAGAGATATAGCTTCAAGGTTTAATAATAAATACCCAAATTCATTTGTATTGCCTGAAACTAAGTTAGAGGAAAGGGTGATGATGGTGCCAGGAACTGATGGGCAAAAAATGAGTAAATCTTATAATAATTTCATTGATATTTTTCTTTCGGATAAAAAACTGAGGAAGCAAATAATGGGAATTAAAACTGATAGTACTCCAATTGAAGACCCAAAAGATGCTGAAAGCTGTAATGTTTTTAAACTATTTAAGCTTTTAGGGACGGATAAGCAAAATTCAGAATTAAAAACAAAATATGCTGCTGGTAATTTTGGTTACGGACATGCAAAACAAGAGCTTTTTGAATTGATTTGCGATAAGTATAAAACAGAAAGAGAAAAGTTCAATCACTTAATGGAGAATAAAAATATCATTGATAATGAACTTGTAAAAGGTGCTGAAAAAGCAAAAGTTATTGCTACTGAAGTTTTAAATAGAGTAAGAGGTAAGATAGGATACTAATGGATAAAGCAATAGTTCAGTTTATTAATAAACATTATCTTTTAACTTTAGCTACAAGTAAGGATAATCTGGTTTACTGTTGCAATGTCTATTATGTTTTTAATCAAGAAAATAATTCCTTGATTTTTTCATCTGATACTAAAACCAAGCATGCACAAGATTTTATAGCAAATCCTAATGTGGCAGGCACTATTGCTTTAGAGACTAAAGAAATTAGCAAAATACAAGGGGTGCAATTATTAGGCAAAATAAAAGAATTGAAAGGTAATCAGCTGAAAATTGCAAAAGAGCAATATGTAAAAGCATACCCTTATGCTAGAATTATGGAAACTCACCTTTGGGAAATGGAACTTACTTTTGCTAAAATGACACACAATCGCTTAGGCTTTGGTAAGAAATTGATTTGGGAATCTTAACGGTTCTTATACTTCTCAAATAGCTCCTTTTGGTGGTTGTTTAAATCAATTGCAACTCCATTGATATAAGCTTTCGTTACATCATTAGTTCGCATATCAAGAGCATCACCAATACTTATAAAAAATGTTGCATTTTTCCCTTTTTCTATAGAACCAACTTTATCAGCAACTCCAAGAATTTCAGCAGTATTTAATGTTATACTTTTTACTGCTTGTTCGTAATCCATATCAAAAGCCACAGTTGTACCTGCAGTAAAAGAAAGATTCCTTGCGCCCATTGCCTCCATCTCTCCTTCATAACTAAGGCAGAAATGAACTCCAGCATCATGTAGTTTTTTAACTTGTGTAAAAGGCTCATCAACTGAGCTATCTTGTGATTTTGGTAGCCTGTGAACTCTATTTAATATTAGTGAGATGTTATTTTCGAGCAGCAAATCAGTAATTTTTAAAGCTTCTTCAGCGCCAACTATTACTAGTTTTTTTAGATGTAGTTTATTGCTTAACTCTATTGCATCACGCATATCACTTGCATTATCAGCATGTATATAAAGCGTTTTTCCTCCATCAAATAAGTTACGCATACTTTCCATTTTTAAGTCCATAAGGTTAGAGCTTTTAGTATAAGCACTAGCTTTGGTTAAGAAAGTTTCAATCTCGTTTACTCTATTTTGATAATCTTTATTTTGTTTGGACTCTCCAGGTTCAGCCCACCAACCCGTATTATAATAAGAAGCAGGCCAATTCAGATGGATTCCATCATCAATCCTTAAAGCCGCATCTTCCCAATTCCATCCATCCAAATGCATAACTGATGATTGTCCTGAAATCCGACCTCCTCTTGGAGTAACTTGAGCGATAAGCACCCCATTTGCCATTACTGTTTTAGTAACTTTAGAGTCAGAATTGTAAGCAATAAGAGTTCGAATATTTGGGTTGAAACCTCCAGTTTCAGAATAATCATGTGATGCTCTAACAGCATCAATTTCAGTAATACCTAAAGTTGTGTTGGGAACTATAAAAGAAGGATACATATGCATCCCATTTAGCCGGTAAATAGTGTCAAAAGCTGATGGATCAATTCGGATGACTGAAGCATCAGCAATCAATTGGAATTTTCCATTTTGTATGCTAATTGCAGAATTCTCAATTACTGTTCCATTTCCAAGGTGTGCTTTTGCTCCAAGAAAAAGAGTTGGTTTTTGTGCGCCTGCANTTANTGTAATNAATAAAGCAAAAGCTAATTTTAGTATTCTATTCTTCATGTTCGGTATCGCAATGATATAATATTTCTTTAGTTGGNTGAGGTTTTCTTTTCTTCCCTCCATTCTTATCTTTACTCATCAATTTAATGATTCGCATTCTTTCAGCTTTATCTCTAACCCTAAGTTCTTTATCAATCTCTACATCAAACAACAGTTTCCCATCAACATATGTTTGAA